>Ga0209630_10000940_pt1 | contig 32770 bp, 32 predicted proteins | sample COG_01_FD_184745 | JGI IMG/M metagenome (GOLD analysis project Ga0209630, IMG submission 184745) | Pelagic Microbial community sample from North Sea - COGITO 998_met_01 (SPAdes) (version 2) | ecosystem: Environmental > Aquatic > Marine > Neritic zone/Coastal water | place: Helgoland, sampling... | reverse complement strand
AATAATGTAAACAACATTCCAGTTGAAGATATCCTGGTTAAATATATTGAAGCTACTAATTCCTTAAATAATCATCTTTCAGGCGAATAATGTCGTCTTCACCCAGGTAACTTCCTGTTTGTATTTCGATAATTTCTAAGGGCGTATCTTGATGATTTTCAAGTCGATGAAGAGAACCTTGTGGAATATAGGTTGATTGATTTTCTACTAATTCAAATATCCTGTCACCACATGTAACAAGAGCAGTCCCTTTAACAACAACCCAGTGCTCAGCACGGTATTTATGTTTTTGTAAAGATAATTTTGCACCAGAATTAACAACAATACGTTTCACTTGGAAGTCTTCCCCACTATCGACTGAGTCATAGTAACCCCAGGGCCTAAATACTTTTCGATGGTTCTCTACTTCACTTCTCTTATCATTTTGTAGTCTTTCAACAATTTTTTTTATGTTATGAGCTTGTTGTTTGTTCATAACTAGAAGAGTATCTTGAGTATCAACAATTACCAGATTGGACACACCAACCACTGAAACCAAACGATTTGAGCTGAAAATATAGGTGTTTTTTACATCCTCGAGCACAACTTCACCCTCACTGACATTGTCATTATTGTCTTTGGTCTTAGCATCCCATAACGATGACCAAGAGCCAACATCACTCCAGTTTGCATCAAGAGGAACGACGACGCCGTTATTGGTATGCTCCATAACAGCATAGTCAACTGATTCATTTGGACATTGGTGGAAAACATCATTATCTATACGAATAAAATCTGAGTCTCTATTTTCTGTTTTACAAGATTTTTTACAAGCTGATAATATCTCTGGTTCAAATTTTTCTAATTCATTAAGGTAAACAGATGACTTAAACATAAACATGCCGCTATTCCATAAGTAGTTACCAGAGTCTAAGTATTTTTTTGCGTTTTTTTGGTTGGGTTTTTCTGTAAATGATTTAATATTGAAATAATCATTTGAAGAATTTGTATTGCTGACTTCAATATAACCATAAGCTGTTTCTGGCTTATTAGGAAAAATACCAAAAGTAACAAGCTTGTCTTCTTCAGCGAGCTCTTTTGCAACTTCAATTGATTGATGGAATGAGTTGATATCTTTAATTATATGATCAGCTGATAATACAAATAATATTGAGTCATGATTGTTATTGAGTTCATGTAAAGCAGCCAAAGCAATAGCTGGTGCGGTATTTCTGCCTTCAGATTCTAGAATGATACCTTTGGTTTTTTTGTCAATCTGTCTAAGTTGTTCAGCAGCTAAAAAGCGATGCTCTTCGTTGCAAATGATAAGTGGTTCAGATACACCTTCAGGTAATCTTAGAATGGTGTCTTGGAAAAGCGTCGTTTCGTTCACCAAGCTGATAAATTGTTTGGGGTGAAACTTTCTCGATAATGGCCAAAGCCTTGTGCCACTTCCACCAGATAGAATTACAGGAGTAATCATTTTTGAGATTTGTGAATGGGTTTGACATTGGGCATTTTCCAATTGGCTTGTGCTTCAGTTAATTTAATGTAGCGATAAAATGTGCCTTCAAAGTTACCAAAGGCAATAACAAAACCGGGTCCGCCATCTAAAAAGCCAAGTTTAAATATATAGTGTTTGATAAAAGACCAAAAGCCATGCAAAAAAGCCTTAAATACTCCCCCAGTTACCCCCTTGTCTTGCAATTTTACAACGCCCAATGTTGAATAACGATTCGTTTTGTGAATTACTTCTTCAGTATTTTTGAAAGGGAACTGCCAGATAATATTACTAATAACTCCAATTTCTTTATCACTATGGTTAATGAAACCTTCATGGACAGGCTTGAAATCATAACTCATTTTGCCATTTCTAAATAACTGTGGCTGTCTAAAATTTGGATACCAGCCTGAATGTTTAATCCATCTACCCATAAAAAAATTCTTTCTCGGGATGTTATAAACATCAAGTGGGGCATTTTCAATAAGTGTGAGTATTTCATCGCGCACATTTTTTGTGCAACGCTCATCAGAATCTAGGCTGAAAATCCACTCTCCATTGCAGTACGAAATGGCTTTGTTTCTTAAATCACCATATCCTTCAAATGGAATATGTATCACTTTAGCGCCGAGTTCTTCAGCAATTTCACTCGTTCCATCGGTGCTGTGTGAATCGGCAACAATAATTTCATCAGCCCAAAGGACGCTATTGATGCAATCACGTATTTTTTCTGCCTCGTTATAGGCAATAATGTAGGCTGAAATTTTCATGGCTCAGTATTATAAGCTAAATTTATGTGGTTAAATGTTACCAATTATTGGGAGTTTAAACACACTAAATGCGCGTAAGTCTAATCATAACTACTTATAATCGACCCGATGCATTATTACTTGTTTTGCGAAGTATCGAAGGACAAATGAAACTGCCTGATGAGGTTATTATTGCTGATGATGGAAGTGATAGTGAGTCACAAAAATTAATCACCGACTTTCGACAATCTTCCAATTTAAATATAATACATTCATGGCAGGAGGATAAAGGCTTTAGAGCGGCAAAATCAAGAAATAAAGCCATATCAAAGTCAAATGGCGATTATATTGTTTTAATCGATGGTGATATGATCCTACACCCTGAATTTATCAATGATCATATTAATCAAGCTCAACTAAGCTACTTTGTTCAGGGCTCGCGAGTGTTATTAACACAAGATAAAACGAATCAAACTCTTGATCAACAAAAGATAAACTTTTCATTGTTATCCAATGGATTACAAAACAGAAAAAACGCCTTTCATTCAAATATTTTATCTAAGCTCTTTTCTAATAAAAGGAATTACCTACGTGGCATAAGAACCTGCAATATGGCATTCTATAAGCAAGATTGCATTAACATCAATGGCTTCAACAATGAGTTTGAAGGTTGGGGTAGAGAAGATAGTGAATTCATCATGCGTCTTTTGAATAGTGGCATTAATCGTAAGAACATTCGTTTTAATGCAATACAGTTTCACCTCTGGCACAATGAAAATATAAGAGATTCTTTAGAAAAAAATAATGCAATTTTGCAAGATACTATTAATAATCATACTCAGTGGTGTAACAACGGCATTGATAACTATCTATAAATGTCAGTAAGTATGCGAATAAAAGCCTATATTCTTAGACGATTCACTCGAAAAAAATCTATTAATTTTGATATTAGGAAAGCAAAAAACATCTTATTTTTTCGTTATGATCGTATAGGTGACATGGTTATTACCACTCCTGTTTTTAGGGAGTTAAAACTTGCTTATCCAGAAATAAACATTACTGTTCTAGCAAGCAAAGTTAATCAGAGTGTTTTGCTCAACAACCCTTATGTGAATCAGGTTTTTACTAATCACAAACATAATTTTTTCAGTGATTTGCCAACATTGCTTAAACTTAGAAGAAAGCAGTTTGATGTTTGTGTAGAGTTTGAACATTCTGTTATTCCGCATGCAATACTTAGACTGAGGATGATTAAACCAAAAAAAATCGTTTCTGTTATTAAAGAGGGTAGATATGGTGTAAATGGTGATGAATTAATGTTGTACGACTACTTCACAGAAAAACCAAAAGACGCCCATTTTCAAGATATTTGGCTAAATACCCTGAATCCTTTTGGGGTCACTCCTAAATCCAAACAATATGATTTGTTTTGTGCTGACCAGCAAAAGGGAAATGCTGTTGATTTTTTATCACAGTTCCAAAAAAAAATAATTATTGGGATTAATTTAGAAGGCGCAGTCAAAGGAAAAAAAATTACTTCAGATAAGCTTGAAGAGATATGTCGAGGCATTTATCATATAAATAGAGAAGTGCAAATTATTTTGTTATCTAGTCCTAAGCTATATAGTAATATAGTACGAATAAGTCAGAAAATGAATTTACCTTATGTGGTTCCATGCTACAAAACTGTATCTGTGCTTGATGTTGCTGCACTTATCCAAAACTTGCAATTAATTATTACACCAGATACCTCTATTGTTCATATAGCATCTGCATTTAATATTCCAATAGTTTCTATCCATGAAAAGAATAATGATAGTTATCGATTATTTGCCCCAATAAGTGAATTAAATAGAACAGTTTTTGCAAACTCACAAAAAGGAATTAAAGACTTCTCAGTGCCTTTATTGTTGAGATATAGTGATGAATTGATTAAATTAATAAATAAATTACATAAAGACTAGAAAAATACTGATTATTATAGAAGAGCAATCAAATTAAATTATTAATAAGGTTCATTAATTTAAAATATATTTATGCAAAATTATGAAGATTGGAAAAACTGGAGTGAGTTAAATTTTGCTGAGGCTTCAACAGAAGAAAATCTTTATTTTTCAAAACTAAGAAAAAAATTTAAACTCAGTAATGATTTAGATGTTCTAGAGATAGGTTATGGTAATGGTTCATTTTTAGATTTTTCTAGAGACATTGGATGGAATGTTTCTGGAGTAGAGGCAATACCAGAGTTAAGAAATAGAGCTTCTCAAGATAATTTTGAAGTATTTGCAAGCATTGATGACGTTCAAAAGAGATATGATTTGATAGTTGCCTTTGATGTTTTAGAACATATAAAACCAAAGGAGTTACTATTTTTTCTTGAAAAGATAAAGAGATGTCTTAATCCTAATGGAGCTTTTATTATTAGGACTCCAAATGGTTCAAGTCCGTTAGGCCTAGCAAATCAACATGGAGATGAAACTCATGTCAATATATTTACAGAATCGAAAATGCGATATTGGGCAAATTCTTCTAATCTAAATTTAAATTACTATGGCGGTGATATTTTTCTTATTTACAATGGCAAAATATTAAAAACTCCATTTAGATTGATAAAAAGAATATTGCAAGTTTTTATTGAAAGGGTTGTTAGGTGGATTTTCTCTCCTCAGTCTAAAGGCGTGTTATCCTCTAATTCGCTATATAAATTAACATTAAAAAATAATGAAAGTTAGTGCGTTTACATTTATAAAAAATGGTCAGATACTAGGTTATCCATTTATACAATCTATCCAATCTATTTTGCCAATTGTTGATGAATTTATCATTAATGTTGGTGAAAGCGAAGACGATACACTAACCCTTGTTAAATCAATTGCAAATTCAAAAATTCGTATCATTGAATCAAAGTGGAACGAAAAAATGCACGATCGTGGCTATGTTTATGGCCAGCAAAAAATGATTGCACATTATAACTGTACGGGGGATTGGGCTTTTTATATTGAAGGTGATGAAGTTTATCACGAAAATGAATTAGAGAAGATTAGACAATCGATGAAGTTTCATTTGAATGACTCAAAAGTAGAAGCACTTGTTTTTGATTATTATCATTTTTATGGAAATGCAAATAGCTATCTTAATTCACCTGGTTGGTACCGTTCAGAGGCTAGAATTATCAAAAATTCAGTGAGGTCTTATTCGCCAGATGGACTGTTTTGGCTGGTGTTAGATAGTAATAAAAAAGGGAGATATCCAAGAGCAAAACACACTGGCGCACATTGTTACCATTATGGCTGGGTGCGTAGTGAAGAACAAATGAACCTTAAGAGTAGAAAAGTGCAAAAATATTGGGGTGCAAGTCATAAAAAAATTGATTACACTCAAATGGATCAAAGCATTATTAAAGAGTTTAAGGGTACACATCCAAAAGTTGTAATAGGATGGCTGCCAAAAAGCTCTGGTTTATATAAAGTAGATTCAAGTTATGTGCTAACTAATAAAGAAAAAAAACATCGAATGATGATTAAACTTGAAAAGGTTTTTGGCATAGAGTTAAGTAAAAAACACTATAAATTAGTTTGATGAAAATCCTAATTGAACTCCCCACTTGGCTTGGAGATACTGTAATGGTGACCCCAGCTATAGAAAATATAATCAGTCATTGCAATGAACCTGAAATTACTATTATTGGATCATTTGTATCAATTGAGGTATTAAAAAATCATCCAAAAGTTGTTAAAGCAGAAGTTTTACAAAAGAATTACATATCTTTGTACAAAATTGTAAAAAATTTGAATCAATTTGATGTTTATTTCTCATTTAGAAGTTCATTTCGTTCAAGAATTTCTAAATTATTAATATCAAGTAAAAAAAAATATCAATTTGAAAGAAATAAATACCAAAATTGTCACCAAGTTGAAAAATACAACGATTTTGTTAACGATGTCCTAGGCACTAATTTCCCAGCTAGAAAATTAGTGCTTCAGGCTATTAATTCAACATTAAGCACTCATAATTTAAAATTAGGAATCAATCCCGGAGCTTCGTATGGTGAGGCCAAACGTTGGTATCCTGAAGAGTTTGCTGAAGTGGCTGCAGAACTTTCTGAAAAATATGACATTATTATTTTTGGTGGACTAGGTGAGGTCGACATTGCAAATGATATTGAAAAATCACTGATTGAAAAGGGTGTTACAAACTATCAAAACCTTGCAGGTAAAACTACAATTCCAGAGCTAATCAATCAAATATCAAGCCTCGATCTTTTTATCACTGGAGACAGTGGTCCTATGCACATTGCAGCGACTTTTCAAATCCCAACGGTTGCAATTTTCGGCCCAACTAAAGACAATGAAACTTCACAATGGATGAATAAAAAGAGCATCATTGTTAAGAAAAATTTAGAATGCCAACCATGTATGAAGCGAACTTGCCCCTTAGCTCATCATAATTGTATGCGCCTTATTAAAGCTATAGATGTATTAACTGTTATAAAGTCTTTTGATAGTAAATCTGGCGTTTCATTAAAATAAGTTTTTGGTCTAATTATTAATTATTTTGTATTATAAAGAGATAAAATTAATATATGTTCAATAAGTTAAAACATAAAATACGAAAAAACCCCAGACTGAGAAAAGCTTATCAGCATCAAAAAATATTTAGGTATAGAATCAAGCATAAATTGGGTATTGGTTCAAAATCCTCTATTGGTGGGTTTGATTTAGATAGAAAAATTTCAGAGATAAAGCGTAGATATTATGTAGCCTATTTTATTGATCTAAGATGTAATTATAGGTGCAGTTATTGTAGTCAAGATGATATCAATAGAAGAGAATATGATAAAACCAGTGTAGATCGTGTTATTCATTATTTAAAGACAGAAGTAAAACCTAGAGAGACAGATTTAACAATAATTGGAGGAGAGCCAACACTCAGTGCTGACTTTAGTTATGTAGTTGAGTCTCTATGTAATGATTTTTTTATTACTATTACTACTAACCTTAGTACGCGCTTTTTTAAAGATTTTGAAGGGTTTATTAAATGGGCAAAGAAAGTTAAAATTCGTTGGAATGTTTCATATCATCCTGAATTTATGGATATTAAAATTTTTATAGAACGAGTTAAAAAGATTCAAGAAGCAAGAATAGATATGGATCAAGTCTCTGCAGTTAAGTTAGATCTACTTTCATTAGATGATAGGAAAAAGCTTGAAAATGCTGATATTGGTTTTACTTATCAAACTCGCACAGGAATTGATGAAGAAAGTGGTGAGCTGTTTCCTAAAAAAAGTGATCATCCAGATTTTAACTATGTGCGCTACCAGGAAATGTGCGGGAAGCAAATTAAAGAAACTAGAAAGTGTAGAACCGTTGATTATGATGGCCATGCTCGGCATTTAATTAGTTCAGATGGAGCTATATATAATTGCCATCATCTTTTATATATTCAAAAGAATCCTATCGGACACATTGATAATGGATGGCCCAATAATATTCTAGATCCAATTGTCTGTAGTGAGTATGGCCACTGCAATCCTACTGATTTTCATGATATGGAAGTTTTTCCAAAGGATAATGTTTTTGCTAAACCGCTAGCCCTTGTTAATTCCTGATTAATATATTGTTCCTAAGAAAATAATTCAATTATTCCGTTTGAGTTATTTCTTAATACTAAATTCTTGATCGATTAGATGGCAGATTGTATGACCAATAAGGATATGTATTTCCTGAATTCGAGGAGTATCCTTAGAAGGTACAGATAGATTGATATTGCAAATCTTATTCATTTCTCCACCATGTTGACCGCTAAATCCAATAGTATTGCAGTTTAATTTTGATGCCAATTTAAGGGCATTAATTACATTGATACTGTTACCACTAGTGCTAATGCCAATAGCTACGTCACCCTTATTTGCTAATGCTTCAACTTGGCGGTCGAATAAATGAACATAGCCAAAATCATTGCCAATTGCGGTCAGAACTGAAGTGTCAGTAGTTAGGGCAATAGCTGGCAAACTTCTACGTTCAACTTTGTATCTGCCAACTAGCTCTGCAGCAATGTGTTGAGCATCAGCTGCACTCCCTCCATTGCCAAATAATAAAATTTTTCCACCATTCTTTAGACATTCAATGCATAGCTGAGCAGAAATGGCAACAGCATCAGTCAAACCATCAATTGAGTTTGCAACTTTTATGTGCTCATTAAATTCATTTTTAATGATAGTTTTCATGACTTTTGTATGTTTTCAATAGTTTTAGTAGTGCTTTTTCCGTCAACAAATTGCACCAGTTTGAGTTCGTGAGCAATATCCTGTCCAACCACCTTTTTTCCTTCATAATCACTACCTTTAACTAATACATCTGGTTTAACAGCATTGATCAAATCATAAGGTGTATCTTCATCAAACACCACGACATAGTCAACCGCTTCAAGTGCAGCAAGTATATACGCTCTGTCTAGTTGAATATTAATGGGGCGGTCCTTGCCTTTTATTGAAGTTACAGACCTATCAGAATTGAGGCCTAATATCAATATATCGCCATAACTCTTAGCAGTCTCCAGATATCGTACATGTCCTATATGCAATATATCAAAACACCCATTCGTAAAGATAATTTTTTTACCTCTTGCTTTTAATTCTTTACTAAGTGAAGTAATCTCATCTAAAGTTTTAATGTGTTTATCGCTAGTTGATTTGTTAAGACCTGACTCATATTCTATAATCTCATTTAAGGTGGCAATAGCACTGCCAATTTTCCCAACAACAACTCCTGCTGCAAGGTTCGCAAATTCCACTGCAGCATCTATCTTATAACCACATGCCAGTGCAAAGCCTAAAGAGGCGAGTACCGTATCACCTGCACCTGTTACGTCAAAAACCTCTCTAGAAACAGTAGGATGGACACGTAATTTGTCATCATAAATTGCCACTCCTTGTTCACTCAGGGTGATAAGCGAGACATCTAAATCGTACTCAGTTTTAAGTTGAGTAATTGCTTTTGTGAGGCTTGCGTCGTCTGTTATATTTATTTTTGTTGCCTCACTTGCCTCTTTTTTATTTGGTGTAAGTAGATAAGAACCTCTGTATTTTGAGTAATCTAGACCTTTAGGGTCAACTAAAACTTTTTTGTTTTTTTTGTTAGCAATAGCAATCAATGATTGTGTTAACTCAATAGTTAAAACACCTTTTCCGTAGTCAGATAATAATACTGCATCATAATTAGAAACTAATTTATTAAAAGCTGTAATTATTGATTTTTGAGACTCGTCACTAATTTCATCAGTGCTTTCGTGATCGTATCTTACTACTTGTTGTTGAGATGAAATGATCCTAGTCTTCTTACTAGTTATTCGTTTATTTTGAGTTATTAAGTATTTTGTGTTAATTTTAATATTAGCAAGTAATGCTTTGAGCTTGACAGATGTTTCGCAGCTTCCAATTACACTAATTACATCAACTTGAGCCCCAAGTGCATTTAAATTATTGATCACATTTCCAGCACCCCCAAGTGACATACTTTCATTACCAACATTAATGACTTGAACAGGTGCTTCAGGTGAAATTCTCTCACAAGAGCCCCAGATGTAATGATCAATCATCAAATCTCCAATAACCAATAGTTTGGGTGATTTTCCTTCTAAATCAATCATGATATATCAGCACCATGAAGACGTTTAATTTCTGGAATATAGGTTTTGATACCCTCCTCGAGGCTAACAACTGGATCAAAACCCAAGTTAATTTTCGAGGCTCTGATGTCAGCCTGTGTATGCATCTGATAACCGTCATAAGGATTGGAAAAATATTCTGTACCCAAATCAGTTCCTAACTCTTTTTGTAGAATATCAACAATATCTTGAAAGCTTCTCGAAATTCCTGTTCCTACATTATAGGTTCCATTTTTTTTAGGATCACAGGACTTAATAATGGCTTGCAAAACGTCATCAATATAAATAAAATCTCGAAAAATCTGATCTGAGCCTTTAAACAAACGAGGAATTTTTCCATCTAAGATTTGATGCCCAAGCTGGATCACCATAGACGATGTATTGTCCTTGTAATATTCTCTTGGCCCATAGACATTAAAGAACCTTAATCCAACTATAGTCAAATCTGGATTTTCCTTTGAGTATCTGAACGCAATCTGGTCCATGATGTATTTACTATATCCATAAGGGTTCTCGGGATGTTCTTTGCCTACAGTTTGTGGTGAAGGTAAACTGCCATAAGTGGCCGCTGAACTCGCATAAACCATTACAGCTCGATCTTTTTTTGCTATTCCTAATAAATCATAAAATGAATTTACATTCGTTTTCATCATTATTTTTTGGTCATAAACACGAGTGTCAGAAATAGCTGCTTGATGGAATATAAAATCAAATTTATAGTCATTTAATAATGATAGATCATCTTTATTATTAATATTTCCACAAATCACATCACCAAAAAAACCAATCAAATTTTTATAATGACCAAAGCTTTTTAGATTTCCATTTGGAAACAAATCTTCGTTTTTAAAACAGTCAAAAACTACAACATTTGATTTTGGAAAATTTTCTTGGAAATAAAAAGCCAAGTTACTTCCAATAAAACCAGCTCCACCAGTAATTAGAATTGTTTTTTTGTTGAAATTTATATTGTTATACATCATGGTGATTATATTTTTTGTTTAATTATAGAGCATCATTAATCAGGTTGAATAAGAAACATAAAAAAAGGAGAAAAATAGAAAATAATGTAGATAAATTTTATCTTATCTATTTTTTAAGTATCTTTTATTAATTTATTGCTACAAATTGTTGCAACAAATAAACTCTGTTCAAGTATTGAACAATAGAAATATAAATGGTAGAATGAGTACTTACTATTGTGAGAATATATTCATACAATAGTGCGGTAGCTATGCCAATAATTAAGTTCAAATTATTTTTATAAACCTAATGAATAAAGATGACATTCGGCTGGATTTGCTTCGTAAATTAGAATTAAATCCTGAATACACTCAAAGAGAGCTTTCTCAAGAGATGGGAGTTAGCCTGGGTAAGATAAATTACTGTATAAAAAAATTAATTGAGAAAGGCTGGGTAAAACTATCAAACTTCAATCACAGTAAAAATAAAGTGAGCTATATTTACCTCCTGACCCCTAAGGGAATTGAACAGAAGTCAAGCCTTACTTTGACTTTTCTAGCTTCAAAGTTGGTAGAATATGAAGTACTTAAAAATGAAATTGCCAAATTGAAGATAGATGCAAAAAAATCATTAACTGAATAAAAAGTAGTATTTTTCCAATTAATAATATAGTTATAAAAAGTTAATTTATCTAGAAATACAGTATTTTCTATAAAAATAATAGTGATTAAGGTTTATATATAATGAAAACAAATAAGGGAATAGCCCTTTTATCAAGACATAACTCTTATGTTGGTCGACAATACGCACAAGCGTTATTAGATGCAAATATATCCTTCTATTTTATTCAATTTGGTGAGCATGACGAAATTGATGAGGCAGAAAATAGGCGCTGTGGAGGATTATGGTCTGTTCCAATTATTGATAAATTTAGTGAGTGTGAAATTGTAAGACTCAGATCATTGAAAGATAATCAATTGAGGGACTTTGTTAAAAATAATAATATAAGTTTAGCCATCCAAGGTGATGTTGGTGAAATACTAGAACAAGAAATAATTGATATTTTTTCTGATGGAATTTTAAATTTTCATCCAGGTGACTTACCAGATTACCGAGGTTGTAGTGCCCCTGAGTGGCAAATTTATGACTTTAAACAAGTTAAATGTACTTGTCATTTCATAGATACAGGTATTGATACAGGTGAAATTGTTGAAAAAAAAATTCTTAATATTTGCGAAGAGTCATATCAAAAGATGAGAGCATCTATCTACCCCAAAATTTCCGAATTTGTAGCCAAGATAGTAAGTGACTACCTCAATAATGAACTGCTCCAAAGCACTAAACAAACTGAGGGAACTTTTAGACCCTATATTGGTGATGAAAAAATAGCTGAAATCTCTCTAAGAATGGCTAAAAAAATGCATAGTTAGTTTGAACATAAATATTTTATGCTGTAATTTATAAAAAATTAAAAAAATTAAAAAAAGGATAAAACTATGGATAGCAAAGAAAAAAATATTAGAACTGTTTCAATACATACAAAATATGAAAAACTTCTCTCAGATGAGATTGAGAACTACTTTTTTGATAAAAAGACTGGCAAAGTAAAAGTAGATATGTTGACCAAAGTTAATTGCCCTGCTTGCGAGCATGATAATTCCAAATTATTCGTGGAAAAAATAGGCTTTAAATTACAAAGCTGCTCAAACTGTAATCTTTTGTTTGTAAACCCAAGGCCAACTGAAAGCGCGCAAATAGATTTTTTTTCGCAATCTAAAGCATTTTCTGTGTATTCGGAAATGGTTGAAGAAACTAAGGCTGAGCGTTCAAAGCTTATTTTTACACCATTGGTGGATAAGATTTTAAGTGAGTTTGGAGCTGATGGTGGAAATTTATTAGAGGTTGGTTGTGGTTCTGGACTTCTTTTTGAGGCATTAGAATTGCATAATAATGATTGGCAGTTTAAAGGTGTTGAGCTAAATGAGCGGGCAGTTGAAATTTGTCGAAGTAAGGGCTTTGATGTATTTCATGGTAGTTTGGAAGAACTCAAGGATGATTTTAAATATGATTTGGTAGTATTCTGGGCTGTATTTGATCACTTTTTTGATCCATTTTCTATAATTAAAAAATCTTTTAACCTTCTTAAACCCGGTGGATCAATTGTAATTGGAAATATAAATATTGATGGTTTCGAGTCAGTTATTACTGGGGTTGATAACATTGCATTTGCTCTTCCAGAGAGAATGAATTTTTTTGGTATTAAGTCTATGACTGTAATGCTTGAGCGAGCTGATTTTATTAATATTTCAGTAAAGACCTCGGGCAAACTTGATGTTGATATTGTTAAAAATTACTGGGAATCAGGTAATAGTAATGGACGAAACCAGTTCTTGGAAAAAATAGTATTTGGAAGCGATAATCTTAAAAGTTCATTTCAGTCATTCTTGATGGAAAATAATCTTTCTGGACATATGACAGTCACAGCAAAAAAGCCAATCTAAAATTAGCAGGAAATTGTGATTCATTACATATCTATTTTATTTAAGTCTGGAGGTTTTATCTTGGAGATTAACTTATGACAGAAGAAGTGAGAAAATTTGGTGACTCTTTTAAATATGATTTACTTCTATCATTAAATGCATCTTTGAAGCTTAGAGAAAAACATGAATCGATTTTGGGTCAGTTTGTAAAAAAGAGTATCTTGGCAGTCACATTGAATCATCGCTTCTTCCAATTACAAGAGAAAAATCGTATTAAAGCATATGCGGATGCCCACGAGCTTGATCATATGATGTTTTCTATCAGACCCAGCACAAGAGATATAATTGCATGCCTTTCAGATGATGATATTCATAGGTTTATAGATCTTTCTCAGATTGTTTTCGTACTTCAGATGATGGGACGCTATGAAATATCGACTGCAATTATTGACTCAAAATACATTAATTTTGAGGGTCAAAAATTTGTTAGAGTAAGAGATATAGCCCATGAAATAATCCAGTTTCTTGAAGAGCTTAAAGACAAACTTCCAGGGGCAATAAATTTTGCCAAACAATTCCCAGTACTCAACTCTATTTCAGATGTTTTGCCGAAAATACAAAATTACTCCCTTTATCCATTGGATGCAATTGAGTCAAATTTTCCATTGGTGCATTACAATGACCAACAAATTAATGAGCTAGAAAAGGATCTATTTTGGCTGGGATTTGACTCAAACTTTAAAGAAGTTCCTCACGATAAAGTATATCCTTCAACTCGTTGGACAGAGTTAAGCAATAGGAGTAAGCAAGGTAAAGGACTCTTTGAGCAAGAGATACGGTACTGTGCAAGATGTTGTCTGCCAGAAACTATGGAAGGCATGGAGCTTGATGAGATTGGTATATGTATACCTTGCCGATCATCAGAGCAGAAAATGCATATTAACTGGGACCAAAAAAGATCCAATCTTGACAGCTTGATTGATAGCTATCGTTCGGAAGATTATTACGACTGTATACTACCAATGAGCGGTGGTAAGGATAGTACATATCAAGCTTATTTGCTAGATAAGGTAATTGGTGTAACGTCTCTTGCAGTGACTCATGGTCAAAATTGGGCGTCATTAGAGGGGCGCTATAACTTGGAAAACTGTCTTCAAAAGTTTGATTTGGATCATTTAATTTTTTTCAAAAATCGTGCTGTAATAAATAAGGTTGCTCGCAAGTCACTTGAGGCAATTGGCGACGCATGTTGGCATTGTCATATCGGAAATGGAACAGTTGCAATACAATCAGCATTAGCCTGGGATATTGGCTTAATGTTATGGGGCGAGTCAATTGCGCAAGCTGATCCTAGAGGCTCTTATGCTGAGCAGACTGAAGCTTCATTGGTTTATAACCTTAATGTTTCTGCGCGTATTCCGGCCCAAGACATGACCGACGAAGTAACTCCCCAAAGTGAAATGTCAAGTTGGTACTATCCACCACAAAGTGAATTGAAAAAAAGTGATATCAGATACATTCATCTTGGAGACTATTTCTTTTGGGATGAGGAGCGGCAATTTGAATTTGTCAAAAGACATTACGAATGGATGGATTCTAGAGTTGAGAATACCTTTAAGGGTTATAAGAGTGTTGAGTGCGTCATGGCAGGAGTTCATGACTACTCTAATTTTATCAAACGAGGTATTGGGCGAGCAACTATTCAAGCTTCGGAGGATGTTCGTCGAGGAATACTTACTAGAGAAGAAGGTATGGAACTTGCCAAAGAATATGACTCCCAAAGACCACATGCACTCGATTATTATTTAAAAATAACAGATCGCACTGAAGACGAATATGAAGTGACACTTATAAGGGCGCGCAAGAAGAGTAAATATGCAAGCAAATTAAAACACAAATGATAAGCATACCTCAGGCAAAGTTAACTGACTATAAAAACGTTGAAAAAGTCATCAATAGTTTAAAAACTAATGCTGAATTGATGGATTATTTTCATAGCTTTATAGTGAGTTACAAAAGGCTCGATAATAAATTTTCTTTTACTGAGTCATTTGATGAAGAGTTTATCTTTGATCAGCTTAATAAGATTGAAGTGATGCGTAATCATTCATTATTTGCCATCCCATTTGGCGTGAAAGATGTATTTAATACAAAGACATTACCAACCACTATGGGAAGCAATGTATGGCAAGGATTTATGGCAGGTAACAATGCAAGAGTGGTTGATGAAATTACTGATCGCGGGGGGTTGGTATTTTCAAAAACGACTACAGCTGAATTTGCAGTACACTATATTCAAGCTGGTGAAACCCTTAATCCACATAACAGCCTTCACATTACAGGTACTTCGTCAGCTGGTTCTGCGGTTGCAGTAGCTTGTGGCGCACTACCAATTTGTCTTGGAACACAAACCGCAGGCTCTATTGTGAGACCTGCAAGTTTCTGCGGCATATTTGGCTTCAAACCTTCTTTTGGCGCTATAGATAGAACAGGTGTTTTAAAAACTGCTGATACGCTTGATACCATTGGTTTATTAGGGTCAGATATTTATGGTTTACAAAAGGTTTTTTTTGAAATCTTTCAAAAAGACCGAAACTATCCAAATGCTAGGAAATATTTTGAGCACCATTCCAGTTATAAAGAAAAAAGAAAATTAAAAATTGGTATTGTTACAGATCAGTTTTTACCTTTTGACGAATATAAGCCGTATGTGAAGGATTCATTTAATCAACTGATAAAGGAGTTAGACAGTCCTGAATTATTAATTGAAAAAATCTCAGACATTGAATTCATCAATGAAATTCATTCTTTACATGATATTATTTATTGTAAATCATTATCATACTATTTTAAGGATGAGCATGCTAGGGGATCTGGAGTTAGTGATCTAATGACAGAAATGATTTCAAAGGGTGAAAGTATTTCAACTAATGCATTCATAGATGCAAGTGCAAGGCAACCTGATTTTCGTTTGCATTTTGACAATATATTTAATAACTATGATTTTATCCTGACTCCTTCAACGGCATCTGCTGCACCTTTGATTGGAGAGACTGAGTTGGATGATACCAACTTAATCTGGACATTTATGGGGTATCCCGTTATGAGTTTACCTATATTTTGGTCAGAAAAGCTTGGTTTGCCTTATGGTTTGCAAATCATTGCACCCAAATTTGGTGATTTTTCACTATTTGATTTCAGTCAGAGTGTTTTAGATAAATTTTCTGCCAGAATTGATTCTAATTAAGTATCAATTTATTTGTTTTTAATATTTATTTTGCAAACTTTTACATCAATTATTTTTAAGGAATGAAAATCTTAGTAACTGGTGGTTGTGGATTTATTGGAACCCATGCTTGCGTGGAGCTAATTAATAACGGATATCAGGTTGTTGTTATAGATAATCTTAGTAACAGTAATGAAGATGCTTTAAAGCAAGTAGCTGAAATAACTGAGGAAAAAAAAATTCCTTTCTATCGTGGTGATATCAGAGATAAAGAACTTCTTAAAAAAATATTCAGAATGCATAAAATAGTTGCAGTCATCCACTTCGCAGGGTTAAAAGCAGTTGGAGAGTCTATACAAAAACCTATTCAATATTACAATAACAATATAATTGGCACCATCACACTCCTCGAAGAGATGCAACATGCTGATGTAAAAACTATCATTTTTAGTTCATCTGCTACAGTTTATGGAATCCCAAATTCACTCCCAATTAAAGAAAACCACCCAACAGGTGGAGCTACTAATCCATATGGAAAAAGTAAATTAATAATTGAAGATATCCTAAAAGACCTCCATAATGCAGACTCAAGCTGGAAAATAGCTCTGCTTCGCTACTTCAATCCAGTAGGAGCACATTCAAGCGGTAAAATAGGAGAAAACTCAAACGGCACGCCTAGTAACCTCATGCCATATATTAGCCAAGTTGCTGCTGGAAAACTAGAAAAACTAAAAATCTTTGGTAATGATTATCTTACTCCAGATGGAACTGGTGTCAGGGACTATATTCATGTTGTTGACCTTGCAAAAGGGCATATATCAGCATTAACTTTTTTACAATTAAATGTTCAAAATTCCCCCTTAATAGTTAATCTAGGGACAGGCCAAGGTTATTCAGTTTTCCAAATTATAAAAGCCTTTGAGCAAGCTAGTGGTAAAAAAATTCCTTATGAAATAGTTGCTAGAAGGGATGGAGATGTAGGTCAATGTTATGCGTCTATTGAGTTAGCAGAAAGTTGTTTAAAATGGAAGGCAGAAAAGAATTTACAACAGATGTGCGAAGATGCTTGGAAATATCAAAAACAAAATGATTAAAGATTCGTATCAGTTTAGGCTGAATTTAATAAAACTCTGGCAACATCTGACTAAAAGAAGGCGAACTCAATTTCGTCTTATCCTTATCCTTATGATATTGGCATCTTTTATGGAAGTTATAAGTATAGGCGCGGTTTTACCCTTTCTTGGTATTTTGACTGCACCTGAGTATGTCTATAACCATGAGTTAATGCTACCTGTAATAAATATTTTTGGTTTGACAAAACCTGATCAGATTATATTTCCAGTAACAGTTATATTTATCATAACTACACTTTCTGCAGCCAGTGTGAGGCTATTACTGCTTTATGGAATGACACGATTATCATTTGCTGCTGGTGCGGATATGAGTATTGGTATATTCCGAAAAACATTGCACCAAAAATATTCTGTTCATTTGAACAGAAATAGTAGTGAAGTGATTAATGGTGTAATTACAAAAACAGGGGAGGTAATTGGAGGTATTTTTTCCCCTATTTTAACTCTCATTAGTTCAGTGCTATTAATGGTAGGGATCATGAGTGCACTAATTACTATAGATGCAAAAATTGCTTTATCTGCATTATCTGGATTTGGCTTAATGTATTGGGTAGTTATAAAATTTACACATAAACAAGTGCATAAAAATGGTAAATGTGTGGCAGAAGAGTCTACAAGAATGATTAAGATACTTCAAGAGGGCTTAGGTGGTATTAGAGATATCCTAATTGATGGTAGTCAGGAGTATTACGCTAAGTTATATAGGCATTCAGACTTAGCATTCCGAAGAGCCTCAGGGAGTAATGTATTTATCAGTGGAAGTCCGCGTTATGCTATGGAGGCAATTGGTATGATATTAATTGCTATCTTAGCATATTTTATGTTGCAGCAAAAAAATGGAGGCATTGCAATTATACCTGTGCTTGGTGCTTTAGCTATTGGGGCGCAGAAACTATTGCCAGCACTTCAGCAATCTTATAATGCAATTAATGGTATTAAAGGCTCAACATATATTTTGAATGACGTCATAAATTTGTTAGACCAGCCATTGCCTGATTACGCTTCTCAACCCTCACCAGAGCCCATAGCTTTTCAAAGAGAAATTAACTTAAAAAATATTAGTTTTAGTTACAATAATAATTCCACTTTGATTTTAAATAATGTAAATTTAAATATTGAGAAGGGATCGCGTGTTGGCTTTATAGGCGAAACAGGTGCTGGAAAAAGCACATTAATAGATGTTATTATGGGGCTTTTAGAACCAAAAAAAGGAAGTATTTTTATTGATAATATTGAATTGAATAGGAGTAATTTGAGATCTTGGCAGGTACGAATTGCACATGTGCCTCAAAATATATTTCTTACAGATGGGACAATTGAAGAAAATATTGCTTTTGGTTTAAGTCCAGAGTTGATTGATCATGATAGAGTTGTGAGGGCTGTAGAGCAAGCAAAAATTAAAGATATGATTGAATCATGGAACCATAAATATAATACTTATGTTGGTGAAAGAGGGGTAAGGTTATCAGGAGGGCAGCGTCAAAGAATAGGTATTGCTCGGGCTCTTTACAAGCAGGCAAATGTTCTAATTTTTGATGAAGCAACTAACGCGTTAGATATTGAAACAGAAAAGGCAGTAATGGAATCAATAAAAGATTTAGGAAAAGATTTAACAATCTTGATTATTGCGCATAGGTTGAGTACTTTGAAGTTATGTAATCAAATAGTAGAGTTATCTAGAGATGGTGTTAAGCATTGGAATCAATAGAGATTTAAATAAAATATACAAGGTAGAAAAAAAATATGAAAGCGTTAATAACTGGTGGTGCAGGTTTTATAGGAAGTCATTTAGCTGATTTACTGGTAGAGCTAAATTTTGAAGTTGTTGTAATTGATAACCTGAGTGTTGGCAGACTAGAAAATATAAGCCACCTAGTTGAAAATTCAAAATTTACTTTTGTTCAGGCTGATATTTGTAATTTAGACATAATAGAGCCTATATTTAAGGATACCCATTGGGTTTTCCATCTTGCAGCATTAGCAGACATTGTACCTTCAATAGAAAATCCAACTGATTACTATAAATCCAATGTTAATGGTACCTTTAATGTACTACAGGCTTGTCGAAAACACCAAGTCAAAAAAATAATTTATGCCGGATCTTCATCTTGTTATGGTATTCCTGATGAATACCCAACGAAAGAAGTAGCTTCAATATGTCCTCAATATCCTTATGCTTTAACTAAGCATATTGGAGAGCAGCTTGTTATGCACTGGTGCCAATTATATAATTTACCAGCTTTATCACTGCGCTTCTTTAATGTTTATGGCCCTAGAGCAAGAACATCTGGAACTTATGGTGCAGTTTTTGGTGTTTTCTTAGCTCAAAAGTTAGCAAATAAACCATATACTGTCGTTGGAGATGGCAAACAGACCAGAGATTTTACTTTTGTTTCAGACGTTGTGAGTGCGATTATTGCTGCTGCTGAAAGTGATGTAAGTGGAGAGATTATTAATATTGGATCAAATAATACTTATAGTATTAATCGCTTAGTTGAGCTCCTTGGGGGCGATATTATGTATATTCCAAAGAGACCAGGTGAGCCAGATTGCACCTGGGCAGATATTTCTAAAGCAACTCAATTATTAAATTGGAAGCCAAAAGTTAGTTTAGAGGCCGGTGTTAAAATTCTCCTTAGTGATATGGAATATTGGGCAGATGCTCCAGTATGGGATGAAAAATCTATTGCTAAGGCAACAAAGCAATGGTTTGAGTATTTGAGTTAAAAGATGAAACAAAAAATTCAAAACATAGAAAACCTAAAGATGAAACAAAAAATTCAAAACATAGAAAACCTTCCGTTAATTTTTTCTAAATTAAAAGCTGAGGGAAAAAAAATTGTCCACTGCCATGGAGTTTTTGATCTATTACATGTTGGACATATTAAGCATTTTAAAGAAGCAAAAACATTTGGAGATGTTCTTGTTGTTTCAATTACACCAGATGAGTTTGTAAATAAGGGGCCAGGTCGACCTGCTTTTACAACATCACTTCGTTTAGAAGCTTTGTCTGAACTAGAGTCAATCGACTATGTGGTTGTTAATAAATGGCCAACAGCTGAAGAGCTTATAGAAATTATTGAGCCTAATTTTTATTGTAAAGGACCTGACTACAAAGATCACTTGGATGACATTACTGGGAAAATAACAGAAGAAGAGGGTGCTGTTAATTCTATTGGTGGAAAAGTCATTTATACTAATGATATTACCTTTAGCTCAAGTAGCTTATTGAATAAATTTGGAAACATATATTCAAAAGAGCAAGAACTTTTTATTCGAAATATTAGCAGTGAGCATAGTTTTGAAGCGATTCAAAAAAGAGTGGAAGATGTAAGTAAATTAAAAGTTCTTGTTATTGGTGAGACTATTATTGACCAATATGTCTTCTGTGAAGCTCTTGGTAAATCTGGTAAGGAGCCTGTTTTGGTTTTACAAGATCTAGAAACTCAAGAATACTTGGGCGGCTCTCTAGCTATCGCTCGTCATTTAAGCAGTTTTTGTGAAACTGTATCAGTATTAAGCTTCCTGGGTGAAAATAGTGAATATCAATCTTTTATTGAAAAAAATATAGAAGAAAATATTGTTCTTAATTTTTTTAATAAAAGTGGCTCACCCACTATTGTTAAGAGGAGATTTGTTGATCATATTGATAGAAAAAAAATATTAGGCGTTTATTCTATAAATGATGATTTACTAGAGAAAAATGAAGAAGATAAATTTATAGAATCTTTTGATAAACTTTCAAAAGAGCATGATTTAGTTATAATTTCTGATTATGGTCATGGAATTATAACCCCTAGAATTGCTGAACATATTTCTAATTCAGATAAGTTTGTGAGTCTAAATGCCCAAGTTAATGCTGCAAATATTGGAACTCATAATATTAGGAAATATCATGATGTTAATTGTTTGATTATTAATGAAAGTGAGCTTCGACATGAGCTAAGAAAGCGAGATGGAAATATAGAAGACATGGCTATTTCCTTAAAAAATATGGTTAATTCAAAATATATTGCTGTAACTCAAGGAAGGATGGGAGCTTTCCTTATTAACGGAGATACTACTCCAGAAAGGTCTCCAGGATTTGCTGCACAAGTAATTGATAAGGTTGGATCTGGTGATGCATTATTAGCCTTATTATCAGTTTGTTTGTATAGTAATTTTGATGAAAAACTATCACTATTCATTGGATCTCTTGCTGCCGCCCAATCTGTAGAAACAGTCGGAAATAGCGAGCCAGCTAGTAAAACAAAACTCTTAAAAACAATTTCACATTTACTTAAATAATATTATGTCAGATCATCAATTTATTAAAAACTATCTTCAAGACTTTATTGAGCTTTTGCAACCCAATGATAAGTTAATTGGGGAATTAATTAAAGTTCGTAATTTATTATTAAAAGTCTCTAGTAACAATAAACAAATTATAATAATTGGTAATGGGGGAAGCGCTTCGATTGCGAGTCATTTTAGTGTCGACCTAACTAAAAATGCGAAAATTAAATGTATGAACTTTAATGAGGCTGGACTGATAACTTGCTTTGCTAATGATTATGGGTTTGAACATTGGGCCGAAAAAGCTATTGATTTCTATGGCGACGAGGGAGATTTACTTATTGTAATATCTTCTAGTGGAAAGTCTAAAAATATGCTAAATGGAGTTAAGGCTGCTCGTAAAATAAATTTTAGTTCAGTTGTTACCCTTTCTGGCTTTAATAATGACAATCCCTTAAATCAATTGGGGGATGTTAATCTTTGGGCAGATAGTAACGCATATAACTTTGTTGAGAATATTCATCAGATTTGGCTTTTAGCAATTGTAGATTTAGTTATTGGTAAAAGAGAATATTCTGCTTAATAAATTAAATTAATATAGGAAATAGATAATGAATAAAGTTTTTATAACGGGCGGTGCAGGATATGTTGGTGCTGTTATGGTTCCCCATTTACTTGAACAAGGGTTTGAAGTTACGGTTTTAGATCTTATGATTTATGGTGAGCATGTTTTACCTAAACACGACAATTTAAATGCTGTTAAAGGTGATATTAGAGATCAAGACTTACTTCGAGAGTTGATTCCTGGCCATGATGCAGTAATTCATTTAGCCTGTATTTCAAATGACCCGAGTTTTGAAATGAATCCTGATTTGGGAAAAAGTATAAATTTTGATGCTTTTAGACCTTTAGTAGATATTTCAAAAAAAGCAAATGTAAAACGATTTTTCTATGCATCTTCTTCTAGTGTTTACGGCATAAAAGAAGAGCCTAATGTACACGAAGAAATGGCATTAGAGCCTTTGACGGATTATTCTATTTTTAAGGCTGATTGTGAAAAAATATTAGCTGAATACCAATCAGATGATTTTACTACTGCGACGATTCGTCCAGCCACAGTGTGTGGTTATTCTCCAAGACAGCGCCTTGATGTAGTTGTAAATATATTAACTAATTTGGCATACCATAAAAGAGAAATTTCAATATTTGGTGGTGATCAACTTCGACCAAATATACATATAAAAGATATGGTTGAAGTGTACATGGTTCTTCTTAGAGCTCCAAAAGAAAAAATTGCAGGCAAAATTTATAATGCTGGGTATGAAAATCACTCGGTAAAAAATATTGCTGAGACTGTAAGAGATACTGTTGGTGATGATGTGAAATTAGTTACGAGTCATTCTGATGATGATCGATCTTATCATGTTTCATCAAAAAAAATTCAAACTGAACTAGGTTTTGCAGCAAAGCATACAATTCGAGATGCTGTAGCAGAATTGTGTGAGGCCTTTGATAAAGGACTATTACCAAACTCTCTTGATGATGAAATGTATTTTAATATTAAGAGAATGCAAAATATAAACCTTTCCTAAATAAATGCTAATTGGTTTAGACTTTGACAATACTATAGCTTGCTATAATGATGTTTTTTTATCAGAAGCCAAGTTAAAAGGTTTAATTAATATTGAGTGGAAAGGGAGTAAGCAGGAATTAAAGATTCTTTTAGATACCTTAGAAGATGGACAAACCAAGTGGCAAAAAATGCAAGGACAGGTTTATGGGCCTAGTATGCAAAAAGCAACTTTATTTCCAGGGGTCGCTCGTTTTTTATTTCGTTGTAAATTAAAAGGACATACAGTATTCATTGTAAGTCATAAAACCAAATATGGTCATTATGATAAAACTAAAACTTTGCTTCGTGAAGAGTCCTTAAAATGGATGGAAAGCCAAGGTTTTTTTAAAGATAACCTCTTGGGGGTTAATAGAAAAAATATTTTTTTTGCGAATACTCAAAGTGAGAAGGTTTTAAAAATTAAAAGCTTAAATCTAGATATTTTTATAGATGATTTAGAAGAGATATTTTTACATCAAGATTTTCCTGAGATTAAAAAAATACATTTCAGTAGTTCATCCTCAATTCACAGTGATGTTGTGTTATGCAACAATTGGACTGATATTGAGAAAGCCGCGATTGGAGAAATTGAGAATAGCGAAGTAAAAAATCTCGTAAATACTATTTACAATGAATCAATTGAAAGCGTTGAAAGGCTAAAAGGCAGAGGAAATAGTAGAGTGTACAAATTAACATTTAGTAATAAAAATAGTGCTTTATTGAAAGACTATCCAAATTTATCCGTCGATCCAAGGCCTAGAATGAAAACTGAAGTGAATGCTTTAAAATTGACCGCAGGCTTTGGTAGAACACCAAAGGTGGTTGCTTTTGGTGAATCCCAAAATATTGCGTTATATGAATGGATTAAAGGCAAAAGCTTTTTCAGCATTGAAGACCTTCATATTACACAAGCACTAAGTTTTATTGAAAACCTTCAAAGCATTAAAAGTAAAGAGTCTTTGAGTCAGGCATCTGAAGCATGCTTCTCAGCAAAGCAATTGGTAAAACAAATTAACTTTAGATTTGATAGGCTTTTAAAAATAAAAAATAAAGATTTAAACGATTTTTTGACTTTTACCTTTAAACCATTATTGAGTAAGGTTTGGAATAATTCAAAAAAAAATTGGCCAAGTGATAACCTAGAAAAAGAACTTCCAAAGTCGATGCAAGTATTAAGCCCATCAGATTTTGGATTTCATAATTCAATTCTAAAAGAGAGTGGGGATTTAGTTTTTTTGGACTTTGAATACTTTGGTCGAGACGACCCAGTGAAGTTAATGGCAGATTTTATTTGGCATCCTGGTATGGTGCTAAGTAACTTACAAAAAAAATATTGGGTAAAGGGCACTTTAGGTATTTTTGATGAAGATCCTGAGCTTATTCAAAGATTTACATCAGCTTGGCCTTTGTATGGACTTAGATGGGCTCTTATTGTGCTAAATGAGTTTCTCGAAGAAGGATGGCATATGAGGACTTATGCAAATGATAATTTAAATCACCTACTTCAACAGAAATTAGAAAACCAACTTAATAAGGCTAAAAATATATGCAAAAAAATTCAAGAAACAAATATGAAATGCCCCTATATTGATGACTTAAATGAATAAACTATATACAATTTAGAGCTAGATAATCATGGATAAAAATTCAAAATATAAATACCTTGATGATAAGGCATTAAAACTTCGTCAAGATACCTTTAATGCTTTTATCGAGCATGGTGAGGCACATCTAGGTGGAAGTTTTTCTATGATTGAGATGCTTTTAGCTCTTCATGAGGAGATATTAACTCCTGAAGACAAGTTTATACTTAGTAAAGCACACTCCTCCTTTCCCTATTGCATTTATTTAAGAGATAATGGTTTTAAGCCTAGATTAACAACTCATTTAGAGATTGATACAGAGAATAATATTCATTGCACTTCTGGCAGTCTAGGACATGGCCTTCCAATTAGCTTGGGAATGGCTTTAGCTAGAAAAATTCAAAATAAAAAAGGCAACATTTATGTCATGATCAGTGATGGAGAATGCCAAGAAGGAACGACTTGGGAGTCTCTTTTGATTGCGGCAAAACATAAACTTGACAATCTTATTGTTATGATTGATTACAATAAAATACAAGCTCTTTCCACTCTTGAAGATGGTCTTCCACTAGATAATCTTGCAGCAAAATTTGAAGCATTTAATTGGAATACTATTGAAGTTGATGATGGACATTCTTTTAATGAAATTATTCCATTACTTAAGCAAAAAAACTTATCATTGAAGCCATGTGTTTTTATCTTTAATACAATAAAAGGTAAGGGTATTAAGGCATTTGAATCAGACCCTGCTTGGCATGCAAGAAAAATCAAGGGAAATGAAATGGAAATTGGTAAAAAAGAGTTGGGCTTATCATGAGACGTCGTTTTGGGGAAATTATTACTAGATTAGCAGATGATGATGATGATATTTTTGTAATAGTTGCAGATATAGGGTACAGAGTTTTTGATGATTTTCGTGACAAATATCCTGATAGATTCATAAACATGGGTATCTGTGAACAAAGTATTATAAGTGTAGCATCAGGAATGGCGTTAGAAGGTCTTCAGCCATGGGTTTATACAATTACTCCATTTCTTATTGAGCGCCCTTTTGAACAAATAAAGCTTGATATTGATCAGCAAGATGTAAATGTAAATCTTGTTGGTTTTGCTGACTATCCAACACTTGGCCCAACTCACTCTGAGCTGAACGCTAAAAAATTGATGAAACTTTTTAATAATATTGAGGCATATTTCCCCTCGGATGGTGATGAAACTGAAAAAATGATTCTTCAGGCTTATGAAAGAAAAGGGCCATCATTTATTAGTTTAAAAAGTGACCCTAATCTAAGTAAATCAATTACTGAGGTGAAGAGATAATGAACTTTTTATCAAAAAATGAAAAAATACTTGAAAATGAGTTTATTAATCAAGGCTTTATTGTCAGAGAAGTTGCTAACAAAGATGCACTCAATAAAATTCAAAAATTCGCTATTGATATGCTATCAAAAAAAGGTGGTAATTCATTAGATAATACTCACAGGAATATCGATATTAAGGAATTAAATGACTTTCGTCTCGATGTTATTAATGAACTTAACGCTCAACCCTGGCTAAGAGAGGCATACTATCAGGTGGCTAAACCATATCTGGATATTTTGGTTGGCAACGAACTAGCAATGCAATCAAGAGTTAATTTAAGTATTCAATTGCCAGAAGACGATAGTTCTTTGTTGCCAGTTCACGCAGATACTTGGTCAGGCGACTCTCCATTTGAGGTTGTAGTTTGGCTACCCCTTGTAAATTGCTTTGGCACTAAAAGTATGTTTATACTTCCACCTAAAGCAGCTAATAATCTTTCTGATGAATTTAAGCTGTATGCGAAAGGAAATAGTGAAGAACTTTTTGATGCAATAAAGAAAGATGTAGATTGGATTAAGATAAATTATGGTGAGGTTTTAGTCTTTAATCAAGCATATCCTCATGGCAATAGAGTCAATAAAGAGAATGAAACCCGATGGTCAATGAATTGTAGGTTTAAGGGTCTTTTCACGCCATATAAGGATAAAAAGATTGGTGAATTTTTTGAGCCTATTACTTTACGTCCAGTTTCCAAAATAGCAATGAACTATAAACTCCCATCTTTAGAGTAAATATGTCAATGCAAGTTAACAAAAAAAAAGGATTCCGGGGTTATATTTTTAGCAGGTCATTTATGGAAGAGAGGGTGCCACAACATGTTCAAAATATTATAATTCGTGATTATTGTTCTAAAAAAGATATGCATTATTTACTAAGCGCTACAGAGTATGCTATGAAAAATAGCACCTTAATGTTAAGGCAGTTGGTTAAAGATTTACCAACTATGGATGGAATAGTGGCTTATAGTATTTTTCAAATGCCAGAAGATGACGATGAAAGACAAGTTATATTTAATAATGTTTTGACATTAAAAAAAGAGATTCATTTTGCTGTAGAAGGCTTATCTTTGTATGATAATGAATCGCATATTCATATTGAAAACATTTGGAAAGTAAAAAAAACCTTACCAAGTTGCAATTTTTTGGAAAAATAAAAAACTAATTTATTCGAGAGTAATAAAAATATTTTTGAGATATGGGTAAATTACAAAACATCGTTACATCATTACATGAGTCATCAAAGCGCGAGTATTTAGAGCGCATGGTTGATGATAAAGTTAATTGTATGAAGGTCGCAAAGAAATATGAGAGCGACTATTGGGATGGGGATAGGCGTTTCGGTTATGGGGGTTATAGCTATATGCCTGGACGATGGAAACCAGTAGCTGAAAAACTTATCCAAAACTATAAGCTTACAAATCAGTCTAGCGTATTAGACGTAGGCTGTGGAAAAGGCTTTTTGTTATATGAATTGACACTTTTGCTTCCCGGATTAAGAGTAGTAGGTTTTGATATTTCAGAACATGGATTGGCAGATACTAGGGAGGGGGTAAGTGGCTCAGTCTTTATACATAATGCTAGAGACCCATTCCCTTTTAAGGATAATGAATTTGATCTTGTAATTTCCTTAGGCTGCTTTCATAATTTACGTATTTTTGAATTAGAAAATGCTTTACCAGAAACACAAAGAGTTGGTAAGCATGGGTATGTGATGCTGGAGAGTTATCGAAATGAACTAGAGCTGTTTGATCTTCAATGTTGGGCACTCACTTGCGAGTCGTTTTTTGAAAAGGATGAGTGGATATGGTTATATGATCATTTTGGTTATAAGGGTGATTATGAATTCATTTATTTTTTATAGTTAATTTAATAAATCATGAAAATTGTTATTATTGGAAGTACTGGTTTTATTGGAAGTAATATTTTTAATTCTTTGGATAAGGTCAAACAACATGAGCTCATTGGGATTTCAAGTAAAAAAATTGATTTAAGTAAAAATAATAGTCATATAGCACTTTCAAAACATCTAACTGCAGATTGTGTGGTAATTATGTGTGCAGGTGTAAAGAAACAGTTGGGCGACAATTTAGACATATTTGAAAAAAACTTAAATATCATTAATAATTTCTGTCGAACAATTTCAAGTTCATCTCCACAAAAAATAATCTATTTCAGTTCCGCATCAGTTTATGGAGAAGATGTTGCTTATTCTGAAAAAATCAGTGAGGAAACACCTGTAAAGCCAGGAACTTACTATGGAGTTGCTAAATATACTGCTGAACTATTACTAAAAAAAACCTGCACTGAAAATGATATTGAACTTGTAACATTGAGACCACCATTAATTTATGGAGCTAATGATAGTTCTCGTGGCTATGGTCCTACTAGTTTTGCTTACAAAGCAATCAATAATGAAGAGATTATTCTTTGGGGGGATGGAGCAGAATATCGAGAATTTGTCTATATAAAGGATGTAAGCAACATAATTAGTCAATTGATTCATACCAATTATAATGGCGTTATTAATCTTGCCAGTGGAAGAAGTTACAACTTCAAGCAGATTCTAAATTCTTTAAATAAAATCTTAAATTCAGATATAAGGGTAAACGAATGTCAAAGGACTAAAGCAAAAGTAAATCATTATTATTCTAATAAGACATTGAGGCACCTAATAGGAAGTTTTGAATTCACAACTTTGGACGATGGATTAAAAGAAATGTGTGAATCTCTTATCGTTTTGTGAAATAGAGGAAATTGGAAAATAAATGAAAAAAACAAATTCAAATCAATTAGAGCTATTACTAGATCTGGGATTTCAGCCTATCTCAAACCGATTTTTAGCCCCTGATTCTAATCAATGTATTCCTCAGTATCCGATGAAATTTATGCTTAATAAGAATACTGGTTTAGTAAGATTAGAAAGCCCATTTCCTGTTGAAGAACTTAAGCCACGTTATGACTGGCTAACCTGTTTTGAGCCAGAAGACCATCTTGATAATATGGTAGAAAAAATTCTTCAATTACCAAATATCAATAAGAATTCAGTTTTTGCTGGATATAGTTTTAAAGACGACTCAACGCTTTCTCGAATAGATCTCAAGGGGTTTAAAAAATTTTGGAGAATTGAACCAGAGTTTGACCTTGGGATAACTGACCTCTGTGCAAATATCGAAACATATCAAGATGTATTCACTGTAGCCAAGGCTAAGAAAATACAAAAAAAAAGGAATTATGCAGATGTCATTATAGTAAGACATGTGGTGGAGCATGCTTATGATTTACCAGAGTTTGTGTCAGCAATCAATACACTTGTTCATGAAGATGGGTATGTTGTTTGGGAATTGCCAGACTGTGAAAGCGCATTAACTAAGGGCGATTGCACCACCATATGGGAAGAGCATATTCATTATTTTACAAGTCATACTTTCAAACAGATGATTGAAAGTTCCGGTTTTAGCATTGTGCATTACGAGTCTATTCCATATCCACAAGAGGATTCACTTATTGTAATAACCAAGAAAAATGAAAAAGGTAAGTCTAGTTTTTTTTACGATATGAGTGCTATACATATAGAAAATGTTCGAGCTTTTGAATTTGCTAAAAAGGTAATAAAGCGTAAAAAAATCATACAAAAAAAAATAAAAAAATTCAAAAATAGTGGTGCAACTATTGCAATATTTGGTGCAGGGCATCTTTCGGTTGCATTTATAGCTATGATGGAAATTTCTGATTTGATCGATTTTGTAATTGATGATAATCCAAATAAGAAAGGCATGATAATGCCTATTGGAAGAATTAAAATATTAGGTTCTGAGTCTCTTTATTCAAAAAATGTCAGTCTTTGTTTATTAGGTTTAAATCCACTAAATCAACCAAAGGTTATTAAAAAACATACATTATTTAGCAATAATGGAGGGATATTTGCTTCTATTTTTCCTGATACAGTGAATGCTATAGAGGGTTCAATATGATTCCTATCAGAAAAGAAAGTGATGAAGTGTTTTATTTGGATGAAAGTATCATTGAGATTAGTTCTCAGGATTTAGTTGAATTAAAAAAAATGGCGAGATTGAATTCACGCCAACGTATTCGGATTTGTGCTCATTCAAGTATTAATGATAAAGTTCATGAGATGATCATTTTTCATCCTAAAGGTAGTTATGTACCCCCACATAAACATATTAACAAGGATGAATCATTCCATTTAATTAGTGGTGAAATTGATTGTGTCATCTTTAATAATCAAGGTAAGGTAGTTAAGATTTTTCCTATGGGAGATTATTTAAGCGGAAAAACTTTTTATTACAGAATCCCAGCAGATACATTTCACACTCAAGTTTTTAAAAAAGATACATTTTTTCATGAAGTTGCTCAAGGACCATTTCGAGTCGAGGAAACTACAATAGCAGATTGGGCTCCAGACGAAAAAGAAACAGTTATGGTAAAAAAGTACATAGCTCAAATTAGTATAAAATAGTGATTGAATTTATTAATGCAGGTTGAAGCAATATTCATTAAAAATATTTTTAATTGAAATTTTTAAAAAGTCTATTAGTAAAAATTGATAATAACAAATTAAAAAATACTTTAAAGGATAGTTTTAATGTCATTGAAATTTACTGATATGAAAAATGAAGCAATAAAAATAGCATATTGTAGGATTTGTCATTCTGATAGCATTAGAGAAGTTTTTGCTCTTAAACCTACGCCTCCTGGAGATTTATTCCTGCCAAAAGACAAGTTGCACTTGTCTAGTAAAAAATATCCGCTTACTCTTGCCATATGCACAAACTGTGGATATCTGCATTTGCCTTATGTACTTGATCCAGATATAAGTTATGGAAATTACGTTTATGAAACAAAAATTACTATAGGGTTAATTAAACATTATCAAGATTATGCGCGGGAGGTTATTTCTTATGAAGGAATCACTCCATCCAGTCTTGTTGTGGATTTGGGAAGTAATGATGGTACTATGTTAAAGGCTTTCCAAGACTGTGGAATGAAAGTATTAGGAGTCGAACCAAGTGATATTTCGGAATTTGCCAGTCAAAACCAGCTAGAGACCATAAATGATTATTTTTCTAACGATGTGGCCGACTCTATAATTGATAAATATGGAAATGCATTAGTTGTCACTGCAAATTATATGTATGCCAACATTGATAATATTATAGAATTTACTAAAAGCGTAAAGAGGCTTCTTGATAATGATGGATTATTTGTCATCCAGACTGGTTATCACCCTGAACAGATGAAAATTAACATGTTCGATTACATATATCATGAGCATTTTTCATATTTTACCGTCAAAGTATTAAAACAATTACTTTTAATCTGTGGCTTAGAATTGATTCATGTAGCAGTGCATGCTCCAAAAGGTGGTTCAATTAGGGCTACTATTCAGCATATTGGTGGAAAGCGAAATGTGGACGAAAGTGTTGAGTCTTTTATAAAGATAGAGGAGATTGCTGGGTTGCATGATGCAAAAACTTATATGCGCTTTGCAACTAACATTAATAGTTTAAAAAATAAACTTATTGACTTACTAAAAAGATTACATTCTAATGGCCATAAAGTTGTAGGTTATGGTGCCTCTCATAGTACAACAACTCTTATGTACCATTTTGAATTGGGAGAATATCTTGAGTTTCTTGTAGATGATAACCCGGCCAAACATGGTCTTTATTCTCCGGGCTACGGCTTGCCAGTATATACTTCAGATAAGTTAAGTGAGATTAAACCTGAATATATTCTTGTGCTAGGCTGGCAACACCAAGAAACAATTATTAATAGAAATAAGAGCTTTTTGAAAGAGGGCGGCAAATTTATTATACCTTTGCCTGAATTGAAAATTATTGGATGATTTAAACTAAGCTATTGTTTTAAAGGAATTCACCTGCTATATGTATAATTTATAAATATAAAGTAGATAATGAAATTTGAATATAAAAAATTAGAAGCTAAAAGCTTTTGGTCAAGAAGAGTTTACGATATCAGAAAAGAGGGGTTTGTTGGCTTAGTATATGTATATAACTATGTGAAAGCATGGTTTAATTTTTTACCAGGTATTATTGCAGTAATACCAATAATATTAATAATCCGCATTATTCGCCCATTTATTTTTATTCGTTTTGGTAATTTAAATAGTGGCAGGATTGGGCATTGGGCTTTTGATACAGAGATGTATTTAACAGAGAAAGAATTGGGTTTACACCCTCAGGGGGCAGTAGATCTTTTTCA
>Ga0209630_10000937_pt1 | contig 32800 bp, 33 predicted proteins | sample COG_01_FD_184745 | JGI IMG/M metagenome (GOLD analysis project Ga0209630, IMG submission 184745) | Pelagic Microbial community sample from North Sea - COGITO 998_met_01 (SPAdes) (version 2) | ecosystem: Environmental > Aquatic > Marine > Neritic zone/Coastal water | place: Helgoland, sampling... | reverse complement strand
ACAACCATCAGCTGCTGCTGGTCGCGGCGGGCGAGAACGTCGTCCGCATCCTGCCGCCGCTGGTGATCGAGGATGCGCATGTCGCCGAATGCGTCGACAAGTTGAGTGCGGCGGCGCGGGTGTTCGTGCCGGCGAGCGACGACTGATTACATCTCCCTCTTCCATCGGGGGAGGGTGAGGACGGCTGATCTCCTGCCGGTCGGCCTCACCCTTCCGCTGCTGCGCAGCTCCCTCTCTCTCCCGGGGGGAGAGGGAAAGAAGGAATTACGATGCGTCATTTCCTGAACCTGTCCGATGCCGGCGCCGATGGCGTCGCCGCGATGCTGGCCGATGCGATCGACCGCAAGGCGGCGCGCAAGGGCTTTCCCAAGGGGCGTGCCGATGCCGACGCGCCGCTCGCCGGCCATGTGCTGGCGATGATCTTCGAGAAGAATTCGACGCGCACCCGCGTCAGCTTCGACATGGCGATCCGGCAATTGGGCGGCACCTCGATCGTCATGGATGCGGGGTCGATGCAATTGGGTCGCGGCGAGAGCGTCGCCGACACCGCGCGCGTGCTGTCGGCCTATGTCGATGCGATCATGATCCGCACCGACGATCACGCCAAGGTCGAGGACATGGCGCGCTACGCCAGCGTGCCGGTCATCAACGGGCTGACCGATTTCTCGCATCCCTGCCAGATCATGGCCGACCTGCAGACGATCCTGGAGGACGGCAAGGCGCTGCCCGGGCTCAAGGTCGCATGGCTCGGCGACGGCAACAACGTGCTCGCCTCGCTGATGGAGGCGGCCGGGCTGATGCAGTTCGACGTCGTCGCCGCCTGTCCGCAGGGCTTCGCGCCGCCCGAGCGCGACATCGCGCTGGGGCAGGGGCGCGCCCGCGTCGTCGCCTCGCCGCAGGAGGCGGTCGCGGGGGCCGACGTGATCGTCACCGATACGTGGATCTCGATGGGGCAGGCGCATGCCGAGACCAAGCTCGCTGCGATGATGCCCTATCAGGTCGACGAAGCGCTGATGGCGCGGGCGAAGCCCGATGCGCGCTTCCTCCACTGCCTGCCCGCGCATCGCGGCGAAGAGGTGGTCGATGCGGTGATCGACGGCCCGCAGTCGCTGATCTGGGCGGAGGCGGAGAATCGCCTGCACGCGCAGAAGGCGGTGCTGCGCTGGGTGTTCGGGCAGGTCGGGTAGGCTGAGCCGTTCGCTGTCTCGTTCCCATTCAATCGTCATCTCCGCGCAGGCGGGGATGACGAGCATGAGGGAGGACCGGGGGTCGAGACTGCGGGGCTGGTGCAATCCACCCAACTTGACCCCTCCGGCCGCGCATCCCATCTCACGGTCATGCAACAATCCACCACCGACCTCGATCGCGCGCTCGGCTTCGCGATCCCCTCCCGCTCGGCGCGCGGCCGGGTCGTGCGGCTCGGCCCGGCGCTCGACCGGGTGCTCGCCGCGCATGCCTATCCGCCCGCGATCGAGGCCTTGCTCGCCGAGGCGCTGACGCTCGCCGCGCTGATCGGCTCGACGCTGAAGGACCCGACCGGCCAGCTGACGATGCAGACGCGGACCGAGAATGGCGTCGTCCAGCTGCTCGTCTGCGACTATCGCGGCGGCGAGGTGCGCGGCTATATCGATTACGACGCCGACAGGCTCGCCGCGGCGCCCGAACAGCCGACGCTGTTCGCGCTGTTCGGACAGGGCTATCTCGCGATCACCTTCGACCTCGCGACCACCGGCGAACGCTATCAGGGCATCGTCCCGCTCGACGGCGAGACGCTGTCGCAGGCGGCGCAGAGCTATTTCATCCAGTCGGAGCAGATCCCCAGCCTCGTCCGCGTCGGCATCGCCCGCGACGGCGAGGGGCGGACGATCGCCGGCGGCCTGTTCCTCCAGCATCTGCCCGAGGGCGAGGTCGGGCGCGAGCGGCTGCACACCCGGCTCGACCACCCCGAATGGGAGCATGTCGAGGCGCTCGGCAGCACGACGGGGGCCGACGAACTCGCCGATCCGGCGCTGCCGCTCGAAACGCTGGTCTGGCGATTGTTCAACGAGGAGGAGGACGTGCGCGTCCTCGCCTCCACCCCGCTGTCGCGCGGCTGTCGCTGTACCGGCGACTATATCGCCAGCGTCCTGTCCAAATTCTCGATCGAGGAACGGCGCGAGATGGCGGACGACAGCGGCTTCATCCAGGTCGACTGCGCCTTTTGCGCGACCAAGTTCCCGGTGCCGGCGGAGGCCGATCCGGTCGCCTGAAACGATCCGGCCAGATCCGACTCGGTTCGTCGCATCGGGCGGCAGGGCCGGGAACGAACCGCCTTAGGATGATTTTAACCGATACCCCCTTAGATAAAGCGTGTGCACATTTTCGAATGGCGTACGCTTTTCTCCCTTAAAGAGCGGGTTCGCTCTTCCCCTTCAAAGGGCCGCCTCATCCGCGGCCCTTTTCTTTTGGCCGCCATGGGTCTAGCGCCGCGCGGATCATGACCACCAAACCCCTGGCCGTCGTGCTCGTCTCCGGCGGGCTCGATTCGATGATCTCCGCCGCCAGCGCGCGCGAGGCGGGCTATCGCCTGCTCGCCCTGTCGGTCGACTATAACCAGCGCCATCGCGTCGAACTCGCCGCGGCGCGTCGGGTCGCCAATGCGCTGGGCGCCGAGCGCCATATCGTCCTGCCGCTCGACCTGTCGGCGTTCGGCGGATCGGCGCTGACCGACGATATCGCGGTGCCGAAGGACGGCGTCGGCACCGAGGACGGCGGCGGCATTCCCGTCACCTACGTGCCGGCGCGCAACACCATCTTCCTCAGCCTCGCGCTCGGCTGGGCCGAGGCGGCGGGCGCGCGCGACCTGTTCATCGGCGTCAACGCGCTCGATTATTCGGGCTATCCCGATTGCCGGCCCGAATTCATCAGCGCGTTCGAGGGGTTGGCGGAGATCGCGACGAAGGCCGGGGTCGAGGGGGAGCCGTTCAAGATCCACGCGCCGCTGCAGCATATGACCAAGGCGGATATCGTCCGCGAGGGCAGGCGGCTGGGCGTCGACATGGGGATCAGCTGGTCGTGCTACGATCCGGCGCCGGGCAGCCTGCATTGCGGCACCTGCGACAGCTGCCGGTTGCGGTCCAAGGGCTTCCAGGAGGCCGGCATCCCCGACCCGACGGTCTACGCCGTCCAGCCGTGATCCGATGAGCTACGCGGTCAAGGAGATGTTCCTCACCCTGCAGGGCGAGGGCGTGAACGCGGGACGGCGCGCGGTGTTCGTGCGCTTTGCCGGCTGCAACCTGTGGAGCGGACGCGAACAGGATCGCAGCACGGCGGTCTGCCGCTTCTGCGACACCGATTTCGTCGGCACCGACGGGCTGGGCGGCGGCAAGTTCGCTGATGCCGCGGCGCTGGTCGCGGCGGTCGCGGGCTTCTGGGGCGCGGGGACGGACGAGCGGTTCGTCGTGCTGACCGGGGGCGAACCGATGCTGCAGATCGACGATGCGCTGGTCGATGCGCTGCACGCCGCCGGGTTCCGCATCGCGGTCGAGACCAACGGCACGCTGCCCGCGCATCCCGGCATCGACTGGATCTGCGTCAGCCCCAAGGCGGGCAGCGTGGTCGTGCAGCGGTCGGGCGACGAACTGAAGCTGGTCTGGCCGCAGGCCGGCACCGATCTCGACGAGGTGGAGCGCTGGGACTTCGCCCATCGGCTGCTCCAGCCGATGGACGATGCGCGGGGGCCGGCGAACGTCGAGGCGGCGATCGCGGTGGTGATGGCGCGGCCGCACTGGCGGCTGTCGCTGCAGACGCACAAATATCTGGGACTGCGGTAGCGCGACATCCTCCCCGTGCCGGGGAGGATGGATATCAGCGCAGCGCGGTTTCGGTGCCGGCGGGCTTGGCGGTCGTCGCGACCGCGGTCACGCTGGCCGGCGGCCAGGCGAAGACGCCGCACTTCTTGACCACCCATTCGCCCTTCTTGTTCCAGCAGATCGGGTCGAAGCGCGGCTTGGAGGCATAGTCGCGGCCGAGATAGCGCTGGAAATGCTGCTCGCCATAGGGCGTCAGGCTGTTGCGCAGCTCGCGGATGCGCGCCATCGCCAGATCGCCGAAGCTGCCGCGGGGCACGAAGGTGGCATCGCGGCCGATCTCGCTCGCGGTCTGGCAGAAGCCGAACTGCGCGGCGACGGTGGCATAGCCCGAATAGGTGCGCGTGCCGAACTGGTCGAGCGCTGACTGGCCCTCCTTGGGCGTCTTGCCGGTGCGCTTGAAATATTTGGTCAGCGTGTCGAACGAGCCCTTCAGCTCCGCCTCATGATCCTTCAGCACCGCATTGTAGTTGTTGACGGTGAGCAGGGTCGGCTCGAACTGGCATTGCAGCGCCGCGACGTTGAGCGCGGCGCGCATGCTCCACGCCATCGCCGCGCGCAATTCGGCCTCGCTGGCGCCGGGCAGGGGCTGGCCGAGCCCGTCCTCATGGCCCTTCACCGCCTCGCCACGGAAATCGTGCGAGCGCAGGAAGAACTGGGCCGAGGCAGGCGTCGCCACCGCCATCAGGCCGAACGCCGCGCCGCCAAGCGCCAGCGCGGTACGCAACTGGGTCATTTCCAACTTCCTCCCGAACGGGCATTTATCGGGCGATTCTAGATGGTTTTGAGGGCCGACCCAATCCCCGATTCACCATGACGGGATAAAAAGCGACGAACCGCGCCAAGACACTGGAACCAAAAGAAAAGGCCGCCCGGTTGCCCGGACGGCCGTTTCACCACCGTAATAACCCGGAAGGGCTATTACATCGCGTTGGTGGTCATCGTGTCGTTCGACATCATGGTGTCGTTCGACATCATCGTGTCGTTGGCCATCATGCCGCCGTTCATGCTGCCGTCGACGGCAGTCATGTTGTCGCTCATGGTGCCCATGTCGTCGGTGGCGTTCATGTCGGTGACCATCGTGTTGTCGGTGGTCGTTTCGGTCTTCGGACCACAAGCCGACACGGCGAGGGCGGCGCCGGCGATCAGCGAGCCGGTCAGGACCTTGGAGATGAGTGCACGCATTGGAAGCTCCCTAGATAGAGATTTGGACGGCTTGCTGGCCCTTTAATACCCAAATCACAGTGGACATTAATCGCATAACGTCCCGCCCTCAAGCCTCGTTTTCCAATCCCGGCCCTTCGGCAGTGCAGGAAAGCGACGAGAGGAAGGCCGGAACAGTCAACGCAAGCGCATCGTCAAAGGTTGCGAGCGCGGGATCGCGGCCGAGCGCGGCGAGGCTGGTGACCGGATATTCGGCCAATCCGCAGGGAACTATGCCGTTGAAATGGTTGAGGTCCGGCGCGACGTTCACCGCCATGCCGTGCAGGGTGATCCAGCGTCGCACGCGCACGCCGATCGCGCCGATCTTCGCCTCCGAGCCGCCGTCGCGCGTCCAGATGCCGACCCGGCCCTCCGCCCGGAATGCTGCAATGCCATATTCCGCCAGCGCGGCGATCGCCCAGCCCTCGACCGCGTGGACGAAGCAGCGGACGTCGCGGCCGCGCCGGTTGAGGTCGAGCACCATGTAGACGATGCGCTGTCCGGGGCCGTGATAGGTGTGCTTGCCGCCGCGTCCGGTGGCGACGACCGGAAAGCGCGGGTCGATCAGGTCGGCGTCGGAGGCGCTGGTGCCCGCGGTGTAGATCGGCGGATGCTCGAGCAGCCAGATCAGCTCGCGCGCCTCGCCCGCCAGCACCGCGGCGGCGCGTGCCTCCATCGTCGCCAGCGCCGCGTCATAGGCCGTCAGCCCCGGCGATACCCGCCATTCGATCCCGTCCACGTCCGTCATCGCCGCCATGTGAGCGAGCGGGGGCGGGGTTGCAAGACGGCCCGCCGCGCCGGCCCATGATCCATGGCCCGTGCGCATGGATGGCCAAGCCGCGGTGCTTGGGCTAACCGGGCGCACGTACGGCAATCGGGGTGCCAGATGGTCAAGATGGGCAATGTGTGGGATCGCACCATGGAGGTGCTGAACGGGCGCGGCGGCATGCTCGCCGGGATCGCGGTGCTGACGCTGTTCGTGCCGGGGGTGATCTCCGCCGCTTATGCCGCCTATGCGACGCCGGGAACGGCGACGGCGGCGATCGGCGCGCTGCTCGCGCTGGCGACCTCGGTCGCGGCGCTGTGGGGCCAGTTGTACGTCATCGCCGCCGCCAGCGATCCGGGCACCGATCGCGCGTCGGCGCTGCGCGGCGCCAACGGCCGGTTGCTGCCGGCGCTGCTGCTCGCGCTGGCGCTGGTCGCGATCATGCTGGTCGCGCTGCTGCCCGCGGCCGTGCTGCTGGCGATGGCGGGTTTCGACTTCGCCGCGCTGTCGCAGGGCGCGACGCAGGGGACGGTGGCGCCGGGGCCGGCGCTGCTCGCCTCGCTCTATGCGATCGTCGTCCTGATCGTCATGCTGTTCGCCGGCGCGCGCCTGCTGCCGCTCTATGCGGTGGTGCTGCACGAGCGGCTCGGCCTCGGCGCGATCGCGCGCAGCTGGCGGCTGACCCGGCGGCATACGTGGCGGCTGGTCGGCGTGGTGCTGCTGTTCCTGATTGTGCTGATGATCGCGACCAGCGCGGCGCAGTCGGTCGGCGGCCTCGTCTTCCGCATCATCCTCGGCGCCGATGCGCGCGCCACCGTCACCTTCGTCGCCGCGGTGATCGCGCAGGCGGTGTCGACCGCGCTGACGCTGATCGCCATCGTCTTCTCGGCGCAGCTCTACGTCGCGCTGGTCGCGCGGGAGCGGCTGGTGCGCGAGCGCGCGGCGTTGGGGGCGGTCGCGGCGTGAAGATCACGCTCGCCGCCTTGCTGAGCGACGCCTGGGCGCTGTTCCGCCGCGACGCCGACCTGCTGCTGCGCGTCGCCGGCATCTTCGTCTTCGTGCCGACCTATGCATTGCTGCTGCTGGTCGGGCCGCTGCCGCTGCCCGATGCCGCCATCGCCGAGCCGCAGGCACGGGCGCAGGCGTGGATGACCGCGCTGGACAGCTGGGTGGGGGATTACGGGCTGGGGTCGGTCGCCGCCTATGCGATCACCTATTTCGGGCTGGCGGTGGTCTATTGCCTGTTCCTCGATGCCGGACGGCCGACCGTCGGGGCGGCGGTGCAGCGCGCGGCGCGGCGCTTCCCGCGCTTCATCCTCGCGATGGTCGCCGTGTCGATCCCGGCGGGGGCGGGCATGTACATCCTGCTGCTGCCGGGCCTGTGGCTGATGAGCCGGTTCATGCTGGCGGGGCCGTTGCTGTTCGCGCAGCCGCAGCTCGGGGCGATGCAGGCGGTCGGCCGGTCGTGGCGGATGACGCGGCCGGCACAGCTGTCGCTGCTCGGCGCGATCGTCACCGTCTATCTCGCCGCGATCCTCGCGGGGCAGCCGTTCATGCTGCTGTCGCGCTGGCTGGGCGGCGAGGGCGGCGGCAATCCGGTCGGCGTCGCGCTGGTCGAGGCGCTGGCGGCGGGCGTCGCGACGCTGACCCAACTGGCCGGCGCGCTGATCGCGATCGCCGGCTATCGCCGGCTGTCCGCCTCCGCCAGATAGGGAATGTGTGCGCCCGCCTCGACGGGCAGCAGCCCCAGCGCGCGCGGATCGGGGAAGGTCTCGATCGTCCGCCGCACCGCGACGAAGCCCTGCGCACGGTAGAAATTGAGCGCCGACGGATGGTCGAGCGTGCAGGTGTGGACCCAGACGCGGGCGACGCCCGGACTCCAGGCGCGCGCCATCGCCTCCGCCATCAGCCAGCGGCCATGGCCCTTGCCCGCCAGTTCGGGCACCAGTCCGAAATAGGACAGCTCGCAGGCGCCGGCATGGCGCCGGTCGAGTTCGAGCAGGCCGATCTCGATCCCCGCCCGGTCGAGCACGGCATGGACCTGCACCCCCGGATCGTGGACGATCGCGGTCAGCGCGGCATCGTCCATCGCCAGCCGCGAATACCACAGCCACGGGCCGCCGACCCGCCGGAACAGCGCCCGGTATTTCGCCGGATCGGGCCGTTCCCAGCGCACCAGCCGCAACGGCGCGGCGGGCAGGGGGCGCAGCGGCGGGCGCCGCGTCATCTCCAGCGAGGTGACGATCGTCGCCAGTTCGCCCGGATCGACCGGGATCAGCGCCACGGCGTCATTCCCCCGGTCATTCCCACGTCGCCAGCGGCGGCAGGCTCATCAGGATCGCGTCGATATTGCCGCCGGTCTTCAGCCCGAACAGCGTGCCGCGGTCGTAGACGAGGTTGAATTCGGCGTAGCGCCCGCGCCAGTTGCGCATCGCCGCCACGTCCGCCGCGTCGAAGGCGTCGTGCATCCGCCGCCGCACGATTCGCGGATAGACGTCGAGGAACGCCTCTCCCACCGCGCGGGTGAAGGCGAAATTCGCGTCGAAATCGCCCTCGAGATGGTCGTAGAAGATGCCGCCGACGCCGCGATGGACCTTGCGGTGCGGGATGTAGAAATAGTCGTCCGCCCATGCCTTGAAGCGCGGGTGATAGGCCGGATCGTGCGCGTCGCACGCCGCCTGCAGTGTCGCGTGAAAGTCCGTGGTGTCCTCCGCCACCGGCAGCGGCGGGTTGAGATCGGCGCCGCCGCCGAACCAGCGCTTCGTGGTGACGAGGAAGCGGGTGTTCATATGCACCGCGGGGACGTGCGGATTGGCCATGTGCGCGACGAGGCTGATCCCGGTCGCGAAGAAGCGCGGGTCGTCGCCGGCGCCATGGATGGTCTTGCCGAACTCGCCGTCGAGCAGGCCGCCGACGGTCGAGACGTTGACCCCGACCTTTTCGAACACCTTGCCCTTCATCACCCCGCGCACGCCGCCGCCGCCCGGCGCGCCCGAGGGATCGGTGCGGTCCCAGGCGAGATAGTCGAAGGCCGCATCCGATCCCGCCTCGCGCTCGATCGCCTCGAACGCGGCGCAGATGCGGGTGCGCAGCGATTCGAACCAGGTGCGGGCGGCGGTCTGTTCGGCGTCGAGGGTCAGCATGGCGGTGCTTTAGCCAGTCCGGCGCGGGGAAGTCGAGCGCTGGCCAAGCGCACGGGGGGCTGGCAAGCCGCCGCGATGAGTCGATCGCGCGCATCCCTGTTCCGCCGCCTGTTCCGGGGCCTGCGCGTCGCCGCGGTCAGTTCGGCCTTCGTCTGCGCGTTCGTCGCGGCGGCGGGCTATTTCGATACCGATCCGGTCCATGTCTATCCCGCCGTGCCGCCGGCCGCGGACGTCGCGGTGGTCAACGTCTCGGGCGACATGGGGCTGCGTTTCCTGCTCGGCGCCTCCACCTCGCGCGGGCTGACCGAACATCATCTGCCGGTCGTCGGCATCGCCTCGCCCGCCGTCTTCCGCCAGCGGCGGACGCGGGCGGAGGTGGATGCGTTCATGGCGGACGTGGTCCGCACCGCGCTGGCGCGAACCGGCAAGCGCCGGATCGTGGTGATGGGCCAGTCCTATGGCGCCGACATCGTCCAGACCGGCCTTGCGCACCTGCCCGCCGACTTGCGCGCCAGAGTCGCGGCGATCATCCTCGTCCTGCCCGGCGATTCGGTCTGGTTCCGCGCCGACCCGACCGGCTGGGCCTATCGCGGCACGCCCGACAGCGTCGGGGTCGCCACCGCGGACACGCTGACCTGGGCGCCGCTCACCTGCATCTACGGCGTCGAGGAGGAGGACAGCCTCTGCCCCCTGCTGCGGGTGCCGGGGGCGCGGATCGTCGGGATGCCCGGGGGGCATAACATCCGCCACGACGAAGCCGGGTTGCTGCGCCGCGTGCTGGCGGCGATCCGGGGTGTCTGAGATTTTTTTGTTCACGCGAAGGCGCGAAGACGCGACGAGAAGGAAGAAGGGGGTTCGCGCGGAGACGCGGAGACGCGGAGGGGTGTCGTTCGGGGTAACGGCGTCCGCGAGCGCCGCCGACTTGCTGTCAGGATGAGGTTCGAAAGGCTGCGCCGCCCACGACCCCTCCGCGTCTCCGCGTCTCCGCGCGAACCCCATTCTTCTTCGCGCCTTCGCGTGATGCCTAACCCGGCCAGCCGCCCGTCTGCCGCAACGCCTCGGCCGCGACGATCGCGGCGGATACCGACAGGTTCATCGACCGCAGTGCCGGCGCCATCGGAATGACGACCCGCGCATCGGCACGGTCGTGGACCGACTCCGGTACGCCCGCGCTCTCGCGGCCGAACAGCAGCACGTCGTCAGGCCGGAACGCGAAATCGTGCAGCGGCGTCGCCCCGCGCGTGGTCAGCAGCACCAGCCGCCCCGTCGCCTGCCCGGCGAAGGCGTCCCAGTCGGCGTGGCGAGTCAGCGCGACATGGTCGATATAGTCCATCGCCGCCCGCGCGACGCGCTTGTCGTCCCACTGGAACCCCATCGGCTCGATCAGGTCCAGCGCGATGCCGAGGCAGGCACAGGTGCGCATCACGGCACCGACATTGCCGGCGATATCGGGTTGATAGAGCGCGATGCGCAGGGCGGTCGTCATGGCCCGCGTCCTAGCGCCGTGGCGGCCCGTGGTAAAATGCTGTTGGCAAAGCGATGGCGTGCCGTCTATCAGGCCAGCAGCCCGCCGTGGGGATGGTAGGGCTCGGTGGGCGCTGAAATCCCGACTCCTCACGGCGGTGAGGCGTTCCTCCGCGATAAAAAAGGTTAGGGCAGAGACGAATGGCGACTGACAGCATGGTTCCTCCCGGTGAATCGCCGGAGCCGTTCCACGAGGAAGTCCACGATCCCCGCCGCCGCGATTTCATCAATATCGCCGCCGTGTCCTTTGTCGGTGTCGGCGTGCTCGCGATCGTGCTGCCGCTCGTCAACCAGATGAACCCGTCGGCCGACGTGCTCGCGCAGTCGACGACCGAGGTCGATCTCTCCAAGATCCAGCCGGGGCAGGCGATCAAGTCGCAGTTCCGCAAGCAGCCGCTGTTCGTGCGCAACCTGACGCCCGCGGAAATCACCGAGGCGAATGCGGTCGACGTCGCCTCGCTGCGCGATCCCCAGACGCTCGCCGACCGGACCAAGCCGGGCAAGGAGAACTGGCTCATCACGCTGGGCGTCTGCACCCATCTCGGCTGCGTACCGCTGGGCGCGGGCGAGGGCGAGAACAAGGGGCCGTTCGGCGGCTATTTCTGCCCGTGCCACGGCTCGGCCTACGACACCGCGGCGCGCATCCGCCAGGGTCCGGCGCCCAAGAACCTGGTCGTTCCGGATTACACGTTCAATTCCGACACCGTCGTGACGGTGGGTTGAGGTAGCAGCAGATGAGCTTTCCCTGGGCCAAGCACTACGAGCCGAAACAACCGCTGATGCGGTGGCTCGACGAGAAGCTGCCACTGCCGCGCCTCGTCTATAACGCGGTCGGCGCGGGCTATCCCGTGCCGCGCAACCTCAACTATTTCTGGAACTTCGGCGTCCTCGCCGGCGCCGCGCTGGCGATCCAGATCATCCCCGGCGTCGTGCTGGCGATGCATTACGCCGCCAACGCCGGCGTCGCCTTCGGCTCGGTCGAGAGCATCATGCGCGACGTCAACGCCGGCTGGTTCCTGCGCTATGCGCACGCCAACGGCGCGTCGATGTTCCTGCTCGTCGTCTACATCCACATCGGCCGCGGCCTCTATTACGGCTCGTACAAGGCGCCGCGCGAGATGGTGTGGCTGCTGGGCGTCGTCATCTTCCTGCTGATGATGGCCACCGCCTTCATGGGCTATGTGCTCCCCTGGGGGCAGATGAGCTTCTGGGGCGCGCAGGTCATCACCGGCTTCTTCTCGGCGATACCGTTGGTGGGCGAGACGATCCGCGTCTGGCTGCTCGGCGGTTTCGCGCCGGACAATGCCGCGCTCAACCGCTTCTTCTCGCTGCATTATCTGCTGCCGTTCGTGATCGCGGGCGTCATCATCCTGCACATCTGGGCGCTGCACATTCCGGGGTCGAACAACCCGACCGGGGTCGAGGTGAAGGGCGAACAGGACACCGTCCCGTTCCACCCCTATTACACCGCCAAGGACGGCGTCGGCGTCGGCGTGTTCCTGCTGATCTTCGCGCTGCTGATCTTCTTCAGCCCGAACCTGCTCGGCCACCCGGACAATTACATCGAGGCGAACCCGCTCTCGACGCCCGCGCACATCGTGCCGGAATGGTATTTCCTGCCCTTCTACGCGATCCTCAAGAGCTTCACCGCGAACTTCATCCTCGATGCGAAGCTGTGGGGCGTGCTGGCGATGTTCGGCTCGATCCTGCTGCTGTTCTTCCTGCCGTGGCTCGACACGTCGCCGGTGCGCTCGGCCAACTATCGCCCCAAGTACCGCATCTTCCTCGGCATCCTGCTGATCGACGTGCTCGTGCTGGGCTATGTCGGCGGGGCGGAGGCGAATGCGCGCAACGTCATCATGGGCCAGATCGCATCGGCCTATTATTTCGCGCACTTCCTCATCATCCTGCCGTGGGTCGCGCGCTCGGAGCGGCCGCGCCCGCTGCCGAACTCGATCACCGAAGCGGTGCTGGCGAAGCAGGGCGGCACCAGCGTCACGCACAGCGCAGCGCAAGCCTGAACCGACTGGGGACATCAGACCATCATGCCTCGCATCATATCATCCCTGGTCGGCGCAGCCTTCATCTTCGTGCTGGCGCTCGCGCTGTTCGGCACGGTCAAGACCGCGATCCAGGAACCCGCCGCCGAAAGCGCCGAGCACGTCTTTCACCTGCATCCCGAGGATATCGGGCTGTCGTCGAACGGCTTCTTTGGCAAGTACGACAACCAGCAGCTGCAGCGCGGCCTCCAAGTCTACAAGGAGGTCTGCTCGGCCTGCCACAGCCTGAAGTACGTGGCGTTCCGCGACCTCACCAAGATCGGCTATTCGGAGGCCGAGGTGAAGGCGATCGCCAACCAGTGGGTGATCGAGCAGCCGTCTATCAACCCGGAAACGGGCGAAGCGGCGACGCGCAAGAACGTGCCGAGCGACCACTTCCCGTCGCCCTTCGCGAACGAGGTTGCCGCGCGTGCCGCCAACAACAATGCGCTGCCGCCCGACCTGTCGCTGATGGCGAAGGCGCGTCACGACGGCTCCAACTACATCCATGCGCTGCTGACCGGCTATCGCGCGCAGCCGGCGGCGCTCATCAAGGAATTCCCGGGCGCGAAGACGCCGGAGGGGCTCCACTACAACCCGTATTTCGCGAACCTCAACATCGCGATGCCGCCGCCGCTGACCTCGGACGGTCAGGTGACCTATTCGGACGGGACCAAGGCGACCAAGGACCAGATGGCGCGCGACGTGTCGGCGTTCCTGACCTGGACCGCCGAACCGAACCTCAACACCCGCCACGCTGCCGGTGTCGCTGTTGCGATCTTCCTGCTGATCTTCTGCTTCCTCGCATGGGGCGCCTATCAGAACGTCTGGCGCGACGTGAAGCATTGATCGCTGCGCCTGCGGGCGCGCATGACATGAACGGAACGGCGGTCGGAGGATGCTCCGGCCGCCGTTTTCCTATGGGCGATCCTGCCCGTGCGGACGGGAGCGTACGGTTGACCGCGGCCATCCGCGGCATCACAGCACGCGCCATGAACGACGATCTCAAGGCGCTGGTCCGGACCATCCCGGACTTTCCCCGGCCCGGCATCCAGTTCCGCGACATCACGACCCTGCTGCTCGACCCCGCCGGCTTCGCCGCGACGATCGCGCGGATGGTGGAAGCCACCGTCGGCCCGGTCGATCTCGTCGCGGGAATCGAGGCGCGGGGCTTCCTGTTCGCCGCCGCTCTGGCGGTGCCGTTGCAGGCGGGCGTGCTGCTGATCCGCAAGGACGGCAAGCTGCCGGGCGCGACGATCGCGGAGGATTATGCGCTCGAATACGGTCAGGACCGGATCGCGATGCACGCCGATGCGCTCGTCCCCGGGCAGCGCGTGCTACTGGTCGACGACCTGATCGCGACCGGCGGCACCGCGCGCGCGGCGATCCGCCTGCTGCGCAAGGCGGGGGCGGCGATCGAGCAGGTCCAGTGCGTCATCGACCTGCCCGACCTCGGCGGGGCGGACGCGCTGCGGGCGGACGGAGTCCGCGTCGATGCCCTGATCCGCTTCGGCGGTCATTAACCGTTCAGCCGGAACTTGCGACGATCCGCCCTCGTTGAACGACGATCGGCGCGTATTGGCCTCAATGCTCGCGCCCCTCGATGACGGGAGAGCATCATGTTCCTCAAGCGTATCGCCCTGTTGGGCGTCATCCTCGGCGCCGGGTTCGGCACCGCGGCCTGTACCGACGGCTATGGCTATAGCGGCGTCGCGATCGGCTACGGCAACGGCGGCTATTATGGCGACGGCTATGGCTATGCCGATCCCTATTACGGTGGCGGCTACGGCTATGGCGCGGGGTCGAGCTATTTCGGCTGGTACGGCGACTATTATTATCCGGGCACCGGCATCTACGTCTACGACCAGTATCGCCGCCCCTACCGCTGGAACGACGGCCAGCGCCGCTATTGGGAAGGACGCCGCAACGGCTGGCGCGGCGACCGCAACTTCCGCAACGACTGGAACGGGTTCGATCGCAACACCAACCAGTGGCGCGGCAATCGTGGCGACGGCCAGTGGCGCGGCGACCGCGGGCCGGGCTATCGCGGCGACGGCATTCGCGGCGACGGCGTTCGTGGCGATGGCGTTCGTGGCGATGGCGTTCGTGGCGATCGCGGCAACTGGCGCGGCAATCGCCAGAACTTCTCCGGCCAGCCCGGCGGCACCCCGCGGGCGGTGACGCCGCAAGCGGTGCCCGGTGGCGGCCAGCGCACATGGGGCGGCAATCGTGACACGGGAGGCAACCGGAGCTGGGGCGGCAACCGCGGTGGCGGTCCGCGCGGCAACGGCGACCGTGGTCGTCGCTGATCCGCGGTGACGGCGGGTTGCTGGTGAGAAAAGGAGATAAGGGGGTTTGCGCGGAGGCGCGGAGACGCGGAGGTGTCTTGAGCGGCGCAGCCTTTCGAACCCCGTTCAGGGGGTAAGCCGGCGGTGCTTGGGGGTGCCGTCACCCCGCGCGCAACCCTTCCGCGTCTCCGCGTCTCCGCGCGCGCCCCCCTTCTTTCTGCCCTTCACGCCTCCGCACATAATCCCCGCGGGGGAGGCAGTCGTTCCGGCCTACCGGTCTCGCGTCTCGACCAGGCCGTTCGACACGAAGGTCATGACCATCACGTCGTCCTGGTTGAAGACCGCCATGCGGCTCTTGAAAATGCCCATTTCGGGCCGGCTGGCGGAGCGCCGCTTTTCGAGCACCTCGCTTTCGCAGCGCAGCCGGTCGCCTGGATAGACCGGCGTCAGCCAGCGCAGTTCGTCGATCCCCGGCGACCCCAGTCCCGCCTGCGCGTTCGCCTTCAGATGCGCGACCAGCATTGCCATCGTCATCGCGCAGGTGTGCCAGCCGCTCGCCGACAGCCGGCCGAAATGGGTTTGCGCGGCGGCTTCGTCGGAGAGATGGAACGGCTGCGGGTCGTATTTCTCGGCAAAGGCGATCACCTCCTCGCGGGTGACCGCATAGTCGCCGAAGCTGGCCTTCGTCCCGACTTCGATGTCCTCGAAATATTGCATCGCCGGCTCTCCTATCGTTTCAGCACCTGCCTAAACGGTGCATCGTCGCCGTCCAGTCCCGTCGCCGCGGGCAGGCCGAGCAGGTCACGCAGCAGCGGATTGATGGCGGTGTTGTCGAAGCCCGACAGGCGCTTGCCGCCGACGAAGACGGGGCCGTTGGCGACGAACAGCGCGGCCATGTCGGGCGCGCGATTATCGTAGCCGTGCGCGCCGCCGTGGAAGGCGTCGCCGCTCGCGGTCTTGAGGATCAGCCAGCCCGGTTCGGCGAGGCAGACATAGGGCGGGATGCGCGGACTGGTGCCATAGCGGAAACGCGCCGGCACCGCGCTTTTGCGCCAGCAGGTCATGTGCGCGTGCGGCTTGAGCAAGGCCGCCTCCAGCGCCGCGGCGCGACCGGCGGCGGGGAACAGGGTCGCATAGGGGCCGCTTTCGAGCAGGCGGTAATCGGCCGGATCGGCGACCCGGTCGAGCGAGATCGTGCGCGCACCGTCGGTCGCCGCCATGCCGTGATCGGCGACGATCACCAGATTGGCGGGCTGGCGCAGGTCGCGCAGGCCCTGCACCAGTCGGCCGATCTGCGCGTCGACATCGGCGACCGCCTGGGTCGTCGCCGGCGCCTGCGGGCCGTTGGCGTGGCCGGCGCTGTCTACCGTGTCGAAATAGAGCGTCACGAAGCGCGGGCGCATCGCCGCCGGGCGACGCATCCAGTCGATCACCGCATCGACCCGCTGCGCGCCGGTCACCGCCTGGTTGAACTGCTGCCAGTCCTCCGGCCGGGTTGCGTTGGCGATCGCGCCATGGCTGTCAGGGATGATCGTGCCGCCCCAGCCGACGTTGGCGCCGGGCCAGAACATCGTCGCGGTGCGCACGCCCGCTTTCTCGGCGGTCACCCAGATCGGCTCGGCGGCGTTCCACCAGAAGGGATCGTCGCTCGCCATCGTGAAGACCTCGCCGGGGCGCGCCGGGTCCTCCATCCGGTTGCCGACGATGCCGTGGTGGTCGGGCACCTTGCCGGTCACCAGCGTCCAGTGATTGGGGAAGGTGACCGAAGGGAAGGACGGCCGCATCGCCGCGGTGACGCCGCTCGCCGCCAGCGCCGACAGGTTCGGCGTCACCCCGCGGTCGAGATAGTCGGGCCGGAAGCCGTCGATCGAGACGAGGATCGTCACCGGCGCCCCCGTCGTCCGCGGCATCGGTGCCGGCGGCAGCGCGGCACCCGACGCGGGCGGGGCCGGCTGCGTCACCGGCGACAGCGCCGGCGGCGTATAGGGCAGCGCGCACGCGGCGAGCGACAGGGCCGAGAAAGCGAGGGGAATCAGTCTCACGAGGCGATCGTCCCGAACGTGGAGGGCAGGACGGCCTTACGCGCGACGAGGGGGGCGCCACAAGGCGGCGGTGGGGATGGGATTCCGGTGCGTGCCGTTAGTTCGGGAGCGGCAGGTCACCGGAGGGGCTGGGGGTGGGCGTCGGTCAGGCGATACGGAGGGTTCATGTCGGTCCGGGGCCGTATCGTCAGGCCTCGACCCACCCCCGGCCCCTCCCTTGGAGGGAGGGGGGGGCAGTGTCAGGCGGGGATAGCCGCCGAACCCGTCATACGTTGAAGCGGAACAGCATCACGTCGCCGTCGTGGACGACATAGTCCTTGCCCTCCTGGCGCAGTTTGCCTGTCTCGCGGGCGCCGGCCTCGCCCTTGCAGGCGACGTAATCGTCGAAGGCGATCGTTTCGGCGCGGATGAAGCCGCGTTCGAAATCGGTGTGGATCTCACCCGCCGCATTGGGTGCCTTGGCGCCGGCATGGACGGTCCAGGCGCGCGCTTCCTTCGGGCCGACGGTGAAGAAGGTCAGCAGTTGCAGCAATTTATAGCCGGCGGTGATAACGCGGGCGAGGCCGGTTTCCTCCAGCCCCAGCTCGGCGAGGAATTCGCCGCGATCCTCTGGCGCCATCGTCGCGATCTCCGCCTCGATCGCGGCGGAGACGACGACCGCCTCGGCGCCCTCCGCCTTCGCCTTTTCGAAGACGCGCGCCGACAGCGCATTGCCGTTCGCCGCATCGCCTTCGTCGACGTTGCAGACGTAGAGCACGGGCTTGGCGGTGATGAGCTGCGCCGCGGCGAAGACGCGCGCTTCCTCGGCATCGCGGGGCTGGGTCAGCCGCGCCGGCTTGCCCTCGCGCAACAGCTCGAGCGCCTGGCCCAGCACGGCGGCGCCGATCTTGGCCTCCTTGTCGCCCTGCTGCCCCTTCTTGACGAGGTTCGGCACGCGCTTTTCCAGGCTTTCGAGGTCGGAGAGCATCAGCTCGGTCTCGACCGTCTCGGCGTCCGCAATCGGATCGACCTTGCCCTCGACATGCGTCACGTCGCCGTCGGTGAAGCAGCGCAGGACGTGGACGATCGCGTCCACCTCGCGGATGTTGCCGAGGAACTGGTTGCCGAGCCCTTCGCCCTTCGACGCGCCGCGGACGAGCCCGGCGATATCGACGAAGGCGAGCTGGGTTTCGATGATCTTGGCCGATCCGGCGATCTCGGCCAGCTTGTAGAGACGCGGATCGGGGACTGCGACGTTGCCGACATTGGGCTCGATCGTGCAGAACGGATAATTGGCCGCCTGCGCCGCCGCCGTTTCGGTCAATGCGTTGAAGAGGGTGGACTTGCCGACGTTGGGCAGGCCCACGATGCCGCAGCGGAAACCCATGGGATACTCGCGTCTGAATAGGGAAAGCGCGCGCCTTACCGCCTGGACCGCCGCTTGACCAGTCGCGAGCGCGCGCGCCTCGGCCGGACGGCGAAAGCGATCGTCCCGTCGCGATACGGCCATCCCGGACATTTCATACCTGTACGCGGGATGAATGGATGCTAGCATCGTGGCCGGTCCTGGGGAGGACCGTGGCACGTCGTGCCGCGATGGGCGTGGAGAGAGCGCATGCGTCGTACCGGGTTGTGGGTCTGCGTGGCGATGGCCGGCGGCGGCGTGGCGTCGCCCGCGGCGGCGCAGGTCGTGCCCAACATGCCGTCCGTCGCGATGCCGCAGCCGCTTGCGCGGGCGCCGCTGCTCCAGCGGCTCGGACCCGGTACCATCGTCCAGAACAGCGCGCGGCTCGGCGGCAACCTGCGCCTGCGCGTCGCGGTCGGTTCCGCCGGCACGGGCGCGCGCGACCGGGTGCAGCAGCGGATCGCCAGCTCCATGGTCGAATTCTATCCGGTCGGCGACAGCGGCTTCCATCTGTCGGCCGGCACGCGCCTCTACGACACCCGCGCCGGCGAACAGGCGACCAACCGCGGCCTGATGGTCGCGCCGCGCCCGCTCAACGCGCCCGGCGGCAAGATCGGACTGAAGCGCACGCCGGCCCTGACCATGGGCTATACCGGCCGCGCCGCGGACGGCACCAGCATCGGGCTGGAGGTCGGCGCGATGAAGGGCAGGGCGTACGCCGACGCCAACGACATGGCGCGCCGCACCCGCGCCGAGCGGATCGGCGGCAACCCGGTCAATCCGATGATACATCTGGTGGTCGGCCGTCGCTTCTGATCCGGCGGTTCAATTCGCCGCGCTAATCGTCTAGGCGCTCCGGATGCTGCCGCCGCTTCCTGCCACCGACGATCTGCTGCCCGCCTTTGCGCCGTGGTTCGACGTCGCCGGCCTCGCGGTGTTCGCGGCGTCCGGTGCGCTGGCGGCGGCGAAGCGCGGGCAGACCGCGGTGACGCTCGCCTTCTTCGCGCTCATCACCGGTGTCGGCGGCGGTACGGTGCGCGACCTGCTGATCGGCGCGCCGGTGTTCTGGGTGCACGATCCGCGCGCCGCGACCGTCTGCCTCGCGATGGCGGCGGTGATCTGGACGACGCCGGAACGCTGGTGGAAGGATAGCGCGCTCGCCTGGTTCGACGCGATCGGCCTCGCCGCCTATGCCGTCTACGGCGCGGCCAAGGCGATCGGCTATGGCGTGCCGCCGCTGCCCGCCGCGCTGATGGGCGTCGTCACCGCCTGCGTCGGCGGCATCATCCGCGACGTGCTGGCGGGCGAACCGTCGATCCTGATGCGGCCGGAATTGTACGTGACGGCGGCGGCGCTGTCCTCGGCGTCCTATGTCGCGCTCGGGCTGATGGGACTGGCAGGCGCGCCCGCGGCGGTGATCGCGGCGGCGGCGGGGTTCGGGCTGCGCGCGATGGCGATCCGCTATCGGCTGGCGTTGCCGGCGTATCGCGTGCGGGGGTGAGCCGACGCTTTTGAGGCGGGGATATGCATGGATGGACGAGCTTGATTTTGGGCGCTTCCGCCATGATGCGAATGCCGTGAATTTTGCATCGCGAACGCTGAAAAGTGCTGGATTTCGGCCCGACCGCTTTCTAGCTTTGTGTTGGCGAAGCCGCCGTTCGTTAAGCCGCATTGCCACAATCCCACCGATCGGCGGAAATGACACATGGCAATCGAGATGAGATCGCGGTGGGGTGTCCAGATCGAGGGCGATCAGTTCGATATCGATAATCTGGTGTCCAAGCTGGAGGGGGGGGCACTTAATCCCAGCTGGTACTTCATTTCCATGGCAGACGAAGTACCGATCTTGCGCACCAGCGCGTGGGACGATGCGTCGGATGCAAGCGAGGCAAAAGAACGGGCACTCGTTGATGTCGCGCTGCTACAAGGTTGCCTGAATTTGCTTGATGGCTGCCAGCCGCTGGAGATTGGCACAATTTACGAGTTCAATGGCGGCGGGTTCTCAATGAGCCGAACAACAATGATGCCTGTCATTATCCGCAAGCCGATAGACCAGCTTGCATCTAGGCAGGACCTAGCCTCTATGCTGCTCAGAGCACGTCAGGATGAAATCCTGCAACAAGCTGTTATCGATTTCATCCCCAATGCGCCATGGATCGATCTTTATCGTGTATGGGAGTCGCTAAAGCGCCATTATGGCAGTGAAGCAAAAGTTTATCAGCATGTTACTGAACCGAAGAAACTTTCTCGAGCAAAGCGGACCGCAAACAGCTTTCGACACATTCCGAGGTTTGATCCGGTGACTGATCCCACACCTCGGTTGGAGGCAGTCCAGCTCTTTGGGGATGCGCTTCGTGCAGCGATTGCGGCTGCCAGGATTACCGTTCTCACGGATGGCTGGTCGACCGGTACTGAAATAACGGTGACGGATTATCAGTGTGCGCCTGACGGACCAGCGTCACTGGGAAAACCGACATGGAATTCGACTCCTCAACTCACACCAGGGGAGCCGCCAAAGCTCGTTAGCGTGAGGCTTGACAACCCTTCCAACAAAAACGGCTAAGTCGCGCGGACGCGCGGAGCGGCTGCGTCTGCTTTTGCCGGCTGCGAGCTTAATAGCCGACAGAGCGCTGTTGGCCCAATTCTTGCGGGCAACTGCTACCTAGAGTCAATGACCGATGTCGATGAGGCGGCGGGTTCTCCCCAACGTCCAGCATTGGGCGTAAACTGCCCATCCGCTTTGCACCTCGACAGTGGTGCTAACCTTCCGGCTTTTGCATAGCAATTGCCGTTCCCCTCACCCCCGCACCACCCCCACATCCGCGAACCGCTTCGGCTCGGCCGGCGGCACCGCTGGCTCCGCCAGTTCGCACTGCCAATAGCCGACGTCGATCCACTGGCCATGCTTGTAGCCGACCGCCCGGAACACGCCGGCGCGGCGGAAGCCGACCGATTCGTGCAGGCTGATCGAGGTGCTGTTGGGCAGCGCGATCCGGCCGATTGCCTGGGCGAAGCCCTGCGCGCGGAGCGTGTCGACCAGCGCCTCGTACAACAATCGCCCGACGCCCTGCCGCTGCGCGACGTCGGCGACGTAGATGCTCGTCTCCACCACCCAGCGATATGCGTCGCGCTCCGAGAAACGCGTCGCATAGGCATAGCCGAGCACGCCGCCGGTGGCATCGCCGTTGGTCGCGACCATCCACGGGTACAGCCCGGCCGAGGCCGCCATGCGGGTCCGTATCGCCCGCGAATCGGGCGCCTCCGTCTCGAACGAGACGGTGCCGGCGAGCACGTGCGGTGCATAGATGGCCGCGATCGCGGCGGCATCCTCGGGCGTCGCGGCGCGCAGGGCGATCATCTACAGGCCGATCCGGGTGAGGATCAGGTCGAGCAGGCGGGCGTCGGCGCCCGCGGTGTCGCTCGGCCCCAGCCCGCCGCATTCGAGGCAGCGCGCCTGCACCGATCCGGCGGTCGCGAGCCGCTTCACGTCGCCCAGCGCCTGCGCGAGCAGCCCGCGCCGCTCCGCCGCGATCCGCGCGAACACGTCGCCGCCGGTCGCGCCCTCGGCCACATCGTCGTCATTCTTGTCGGCGAAGCTCGCCGCCAGTTGCGCCGCGAAGCCCGGCTCCTTTTCGAGATATTCCGCATGGACCTTGGCGGGGTCGAGCTTCGCGCGCTTGGCCGCCTCGGCGATCGCGTCCTGCACGCCGCCGAAGCGGTCGACCAGCTTCAGCTGCCGCGCGGTGCCGCCGTCCCACACGCGTCCCTGCGCGATTTTGTCGACGCGCTGCGGCGTCATCCCGCGCGACTGCGCGACGCGGCCGAGGAACTGGCGATAGCCGTTCTCGATGCCCGCCTGCAGGATCGTGTCGAGTTGCGGCGTCGTGCCGGCGAAGACGTCGGGCTGGCCCGACAGCGGCGTCGCCTTCACGCCATCGGTGGTGATGCCGAGCTTCGCCAGCGTCTTCTCGAAGGTCGGGATGATGCCGAAGATGCCGATCGACCCGGTGATCGTCGCCGGCTCGGCAAAGATCACGTCGCCCGGCGTCGACACCCAATAGCCGCCCGACGCGGCAAGCCCGCCCATCGACACGACGATCGGCAGCCCCTTCTTCTTCGCCTCGAGGATCGCCAGCCGGATCCGCTCCGAGGCGAGCACCGATCCGCCCGGCGAATCGACGCGCACGACCAGTGCCTTCAGGTCCTTCTTGGCGAGCCCGTCGAGGATGAGGCGCGCGATCGTGTCGCCATGCGCGCTGCCGGGGCCGCCTTCGCCGTCGACGATGTCGCCCGCGATCGTCACCACGCCGATGCTGTCGCCCGATCGCGACAGCGGATGCGCGCCGATCCACGAATCATAACCGATCCGGGTGAAATTGCCGGCCGGCTTGCGCGCGTCGCTGCCGACCAGCGCGGCGACCCGCCGGCCGAAGGCGGTGCGGTCGCCGAGCTTGTCGACGATCCCCGCCGCCAGATTGGCCCTGGCGATGTCGCCGTTCGCGGCGACGATCAGCCGATCCGGGCTGGCGAGAAACTGCGCGACCTGCGCCTTGGGCCGTGCCTTGGCGATCGCCTCCTGCCACTGGCCGAACAGCGATCCGAGCAATTGCTGGCTCGCCTCGCGCGCTTCGGGGCTCTGGTCGGCGCGGGTATAGGGTTCGACGAAGCTTTTGAACTTGCCGACGCGATAGACGTGCGTGTTGACGCCGAGCTTGTCGATCAGCCCCTTGTAATAGAGCTGGCTGCCGCCCGGTCCGGTGAACAGCGTGCCGCCCAGCGGATTGACCCAGATCTCGCTGGCGTTCGCCGCCAGCCGATAGCCGGCGTCGGTATAGGCGGTGGCATAGGCCAGCACCGGCTTCTTCGTGTCGCGGAAGCGGCGGATCGCCTCGGCGATCTCGTTCAGCGTCGCGGGATAGCCGCCGCCGAAGCTGTCGAGGTCGAGCACCAGCGCCTTGACCCGATCGTCGGTGCGCGCCTCCTCGATCGCGCGCAGCACGTCGCGGGCGCGATACTGGCGCGGCATCTGCTGCCCCGACAAGGCGGCGAACGGCGCCTGTTCCTCGGGCTGTTCGACGATCGTCCCCTTGAGATCGAGCACGAGCGCGCCGGTCGGGATCGCCTTCGTCCCCGGCCGCGCATTGAGCGCCGCGAACAGCAGCCCGAAGAACAACAGCATCGCGACCAGGACCAGCCCGTCCTTGATCGCCACCAGCAGCTTCCATGCGCCCCGAACCAGCTTCACGCGATGCTCCTTCAATTCCGCCCCAGCGCTAGAGCAGCGCGGGGCAGGGTGCAACGGTCCGTATTAGGACGGTAAGACAGGATGGCGCCGGGCGGCTCGCGTCGCGTTTCGCCCACGGTCCGTCGCCCGGGCACGCATCCGGCGAATTTTGGTTCCGCGACCACCTTGACGACTCATCCCCTCCGCCACATATCCGCGGCGTTGGCACTCGCATAACGTGAGTGCCAGAAATCTGTCACACTGATTAAAAGAGGGACTTCGCAATGACTTTTCGTCCGTTGCATGACCGCGTCCTCGTGAAGCGCGTCGAGGCCGAGGAAAAGACGGCTGGCGGGATCATCATCCCCGACACCGCCAAGGAAAAGCCGCAGGAGGGCGAAGTCGTCGCCGTCGGTACCGGCACCCGCGCCGAGAACGGCACGATCACCCCGCTCGACGTCAAGGCCGGCGACAAGATCCTGTTCGGCAAGTGGTCGGGCACCGAGGTCAAGGTCGACGGCGAAGACCTGCTCATCATGAAGGAAAGCGACATCCTCGGCATCGTCGGCTGAGCGGTTCGTCTTCCTGATACTTCCAATCATTTTCTGAAAGGGTAGCCACCATGGCAGCCAAGGACGTAAAATTCGGCCGCGACGCGCGTGAGCGCATCCTCCGCGGCGTCGACATCCTCGCCGATGCGGTGAAGGTGACGTTGGGCCCCAAGGGCCGCAACGTCGTGATCGACAAGAGCTTCGGCGCACCGCGCATCACCAAGGACGGCGTCACCGTCGCCAAGGAGATCGAGCTCAAGGACAAGTTCGAGAACATGGGCGCGCAGATGGTGCGCGAAGTGGCCTCGAAGACCAACGACATCGCCGGCGACGGCACGACCACCGCGACCGTCCTGGCGCAGGCGATCGTCCGCGAGGGCATGAAGTCGGTCGCGGCCGGCATGAACCCGATGGACCTCAAGCGCGGCATCGACATCGCCGTCCTGAAGGTCGTCGAGGACATCAAGGCGCGCTCGAAGCCGGTTTCGGGTTCGGCGGAAGTCGCGCAGGTCGGGATCATCTCGGCCAACGGCGACCGTGAAGTCGGCGAGAAGATCGCCGAAGCGATGGAGAAGGTCGGCAAGGAAGGCGTCATCACCGTCGAGGAAGCGAAGGGTCTCGATTTCGAGCTCGACGTCGTCGAGGGCATGCAGTTCGACCGCGGCTACCTGAGCCCGTACTTCATCACCAATCCGGAGAAGATGACGGTCGAGCTGAACGATCCGTACATCCTGATCCACGAGAAGAAGCTCAGCAACCTGCAGGCGATGCTCCCGATCCTGGAAGCCGTCGTCCAGTCGGGTCGCCCGCTGCTCATCATCGCCGAGGACATCGAGGGCGAGGCATTGGCCACGCTCGTCGTCAACAAGCTGCGCGGCGGCCTGAAGGTCGCAGCGGTCAAGGCACCGGGCTTCGGCGATCGTCGCAAGGCGATGCTGGAAGACATCGCGATCCTGACCAAGGGCGAGATGATCTCGGAAGACCTCGGCATCAAGCTCGAGAACGTCACCGTCGGCATGCTCGGCACCGCCAAGCGGGTCACGATCGACAAGGACAACACCACCATCATCGACGGTGCGGGTGAAGCCGATGCGATCAAGGGCCGCACCGAGGCGATCCGTGCGCAGATCGAGAACACCACCAGCGACTACGACCGCGAGAAGCTCCAGGAGCGTCTCGCCAAGCTCGCCGGCGGCGTTGCGGTCATCAAGGTCGGTGGTTCGACCGAGGTCGAGGTCAAGGAGCGCAAGGACCGCGTCGACGACGCACTGCACGCGACCCGCGCAGCCGTCGAAGAAGGCATCGTCCCCGGCGGCGGTACGGCGCTGCTGTACGCGACCAAGGCGCTCGAAGGCGTCACCGGCGTCAACGACGACCAGACCCGCGGCGTGGACATCGTCCGCAAGTCGCTGACCGCGCTGGTCCGCCAGATCGCGCAGAACGCAGGGCATGACGGCGCCGTCGTGTCGGGCAAGCTGCTCGACCAGTCGGACACGTCGTTCGGCTTCAACGCCTCGACCGATACGTACGAGAACCTGGTGACCGCCGGCGTGATCGACCCGACCAAGGTTGTCCGCACCGCACTGCAGAACGCCGCTTCGGTGGCCGGCCTGCTCATCACCACGGAAGCGACCGTGTCCGAACTGCCCGAGGACAAGGCGCCTGCCATGCCCGGCGGCGGCGGCATGGGCGGCATGGGCGGCATGGACTTCTGATCCAGCTTCGGGGCAGGCGATGCCTGCCCCGAATACGGAATCAGAACGGCCAGCCGGCCGGCAACGCCGGACCGGTCTGACGTCCAGACAGCGGCCCCGCCGCTGTGCGTTCCAAAAACGAAGGGCCGGGGGAGCGATCCCCCGGCCCTTTGTCTTGCCGCCAGTCCGGGTTATATCGCGCCCATGGCCAGCCCGTTCGCCTATTCCACGCCGCGCCTGCTGACGGCGGACGAATTCTACCAGATCGACTTCGGTCCCGATCTGAAGGCGGAACTCGACAACGGCCATATCCGCATGATGGCAGGCGGATCGCGCGATCATGCCCGCGTACAGGCCAATATCATCATAGCCCTGGGCACGCGCCTCCGCGGCACCGGCTGTCGGCCTTATGGATCGGACATGTCGGTAAAGCCGCACGACCTGTCGGTTCGCTATCCGGACGTCACCATCGATTGCGGCACGCCGATCGACACCGGCAGGGACGTCCGATTGAACGCCCCGCGGGTCATCTTCGAGATCCTGTCACCCTCGACCCGGGAGCTGGATCTGCGCGTGAAGAAGGACGAATATCGGATGATCGCCAGTGTCGATACGATCGTCTTCGTCGATCCGGAGGCGGAGACGGTGACGACCAGCCAGCGCCATGGCGACGACTGGACCGACACGCCGTTCTTGCCGACCGATACGGTGCTGCCGTCGCTCGGCCTCACCGTCCCCCACGCCGAGATGTTCGCCTGCGACTAGACGGGCGAAGCACCCGTCGTCAGGTCTTCATCGCCTCGATCAGTTTCTTGATCTCCTGGCTGCGGCCGCGCGGCAGGATCAGCACGTCGTTGCCGCTCGCCACGACGATCAGGTCGCTGACGCCGACCGTGGCGATGCGGATGCCGTCGGACCGGATCAGGCAGTCGCGCGTGTCGATTGCGAGCACCTCGCCGCGATGCGCGTTGCCGTCGTCGTCACGGTCGCTGATCGCGTGCAGCGCGTCCCAGCTGCCGACGTCGTTCCAGCCCATCGCGACCGGGACGACGGCGACTCGCTCGGCGCGCTCCATCACCGCATAGTCGATCGAATCGTCCGGCGATGCACCGAAGGCCTCCGCGTCGGGATGAATGCGCGTGCCCTCGCGCCGCGCCAGCCGCATCGCATCCTGCGTCGCGGTCAGCATCGCCGGGGCATGCGCGGCGAGCGCGCCGAGGAAGATGTCGGCACGGAACAGGAAGATGCCGCCGTTCCAGGCATGGTCGCCCGACGCCAGCATCTCTTCCGCGCGCTCGCGGATCGGCTTTTCGACGAAGCGCGCGACGCGGTGGACGCCGTTCGACAGCGGTTCGCCGACCTTGATCCAGCCATAGCCGGTTTCGGGCGCGTCGGGCGCGATCCCGAACGTCACCAGCCAGCCGTCGGCGACCAGCGGCATCGCCGCCTCGATCGCGGCATGGAAGGCGGGGATGTCGGCGATGACATGGTCGGACGGCATCACCAGCAGCGCGTCCTCGGCACCGGCGGCCAGAGCGGCGAGCGCGATCGCCGGCGCGGTGTTGCGCGCGACCGGTTCCAGGATCACCGCCTGCGGCGTCGCGCCGGCGGCGGCGAGCTGTTCGTCGATGTGATCGGCATGACGCGCGTTGGCGACGACGATCGGCGCGGCGAAGGCCTCGCCATGCGCGCGCTTCGCGGTCAGCTGGAGCATGGTTTCCTCGGCGGTCAGCGCGAGCAGCTGCTTGGGCATTTCCGGCCGGGACATCGGCCACAGGCGGGTGCCGGACCCCCCGGAGAGGATCACAGGTACGATCGTCATGGTACGGGCTGAACTCCTTGGACGACCTCCTCTAGCGCAGAAAGTCTCGCCAGCGAAACGATGCAAGTGAAGTCCTGTTCAAGATTTCTTCGCTTTTTTCTGCGACTGCCGACTGTGCCTGTCGGAAAAGCTTACAGGCGTCGCCGGAGAACGCGGGCATGATCCGCCTGTTCAAGCATTACGTTCCTTATGCCGTGCTGTTGCTCGGTCTGGTCGACATGCTGTTGCTGATGACGGCGGCGGAGCTGGGCTGGGTGATTCGCGCGCGCCAGATCGGCATGCTGGTCGAGCCGGTCGCCACCCGCTTGCCGCAATTGCTCGCCTTTGCCGTGGCGTTGCAGATCGCGCTGATCGCGGTCGGCGCCTATGGCGTCGCCTCCTTCCTGTCGCTGCGTTTCGCCGCGGCGCGGCTCGCGGTGGCGATCCTGCTCGGCGTGTCGTTCCTGTCGATCCTGTTCTTCCTCGTGCCGCCGCTCGCCCTGTGGCGATCGAATCTCGCCTATGCGACCTTGATCGCGGCCTTCCTGTTGGTGGTGGTGCGCGCGGTGCTTGGCCGGACGCTGGGCGGCGATACGTTCAAGCGGCGGATCATCGTGCTCGGCGCCGGCCATCGTGCGGCACGGATCGGTGCGCTCGCCGCCATACCCGGCGCCAATGTCGTCGTCGCCGGCTATGTCGCGATGGGGGAGGCGAGCCCCGTCGTGGCCGGCGCCGTGCCCCGCGACGCGATCCCCAATCTCGCCGCGCACGTCGTCGACCATGGCGCCACCGAGGTGGTGCTGGCGCTGGAGGAGCGGCGCAACGCCCTGCCGCTGAAGGACCTGCTGCGCGTCAAGACGACGGGCGTGGCGGTCAGCGAGATTTCGAGCTTCCTCGAGCGGGAGACGGGACGGATCGACCTCAATTCGGTCAATCCGTCGTGGCTCATTTTTTCGGACGGCTTCGCCTCGGGGCGGATGCTGTCGAGCGTCTTCAAGCGCGCCTTCGACGTCGGCGCCAGCTTGGTGCTGCTGATCCTGACGCTGCCGGTGATTCTCGTCACCGCCGTCGCGATCAAGCTCGAATCGCGGGGGCCGGCCTTCTACCGGCAGCGTCGCGTCGGCCTCTACAATGAGGGGTTCGAGATCGTGAAGCTGCGCTCGATGCGGCAGGATGCCGAGGTCGCGGGCAAGGCGGTGTGGGCGGACAAGGACGACCCGCGCGTCACCCGGATCGGGCGGTTCATCCGCAAGGTCCGGATCGACGAACTGCCGCAGACCTGGGCGGTGCTGAAGGGCGAGATGAGCTTCGTCGGCCCGCGCCCGGAACGCCCGCAATTCGTCGAACAGCTCGAACAGCAACTGCCCTATTATGCCGAACGCCATATGGTGAAGCCGGGCATCACCGGCTGGGCGCAGATCAACTATCCCTATGGCGCCTCGATCGAGGATGCGCGCCACAAGCTGGAATACGACCTCTATTACGCCAAGAACTATTCGCCCTTCCTCGACCTGCTGATCCTGCTGCAGACGTTGCGCGTGGTGCTGTGGCCGTCGGGCGCGCGCTGAGCCGATGGCGGCGCTGATCCTGTGGGGCCATGCGCTGGCGGCGCTGGCGTTCGGCGGGCTGGCCTTCGCCTGGCTGCGCCATCCCGCCGTCGGATGGCCGCGTGCGACGCTGGTCGTCGCCTGCGCGGTCACCGCCCTGTGGGCGCTGGCCGTCGCCGGGATCGGCACCAGCGACGTCGTCGCCCGGCTGGCCGAATCGCTGCGCAATCTCGCCTGGCTCGCGCTGCTCGCGATGCTGGTGCGCAGCGCCCGGACCGGCAATGTGCCGCTGTTCGCCGTCTATGTCGTCGCCGCGGCGATCACCGTGATGGCGGCGCTGCTCGCGGTGATCGGAACGATGCCGCTCGGCACCGACGCCCTGGCCTCGGTCGCCACCGCGCGCCTGCTGGCGCGGATGCTCGCGGCGGCGGTCGGCCTCGTCCTCGTCCATCACGTCGCCATCGGCGGCGATGTCGCGCCGGGCCGCGCGCCCGGGCCGCTCGTCGTCGCGGTCGCCGGGATGTGGGGCGGCGACCTGATCGTCACCACGCTGGGCTATGGCCTCGGCATGCTGCCGCCGGGCGTGCTCGCGCTGCGTGGGTTCGTCATGGCCGGGATGGCCGTGGTCCTCGCGCTGGGCGCGCGGCGCGGCGCGCGCCATCTGGCGATGTCGCACGGCATCGCGCTGCGGATGGTGTCGGTGGCCGCCATCCTGCTCTATGCGGCGGTCACCATCCTGCTGACCCAAGTCGCGGAGCGGTACGCCGGCGACGCGGTGCGGATCGTCCAGACCGCGATCGTGCTCGGCGCGACGACGGCGCTGGCGACATTGCTGTCCACGCCATGGCTACGGGCGTGGACACGGGTGCAGGTCGCCAAGCATTTCTTCCGCCACCGCTACGATTATCGCGCCGAATGGCAGCGGTTCACCGCGACGCTGGGCACACCCGTCGATTCGGCGGGCGAGGCGGCGGACCGGCTCGACCGGCGGATCGTCCGCGCGATCGCCGACCTGACCGATTCGCCCGCCGGGCTGCTGCTGGTGCCGGAGGGGAGCGGCCTCGGCGTCGGTGCCGCATGGCATTGGCGCGAGGGCGGTTCGACCGACGCGGCGCTGCGTGAGTATCTCGCGGCCAGCGCGCGCATCGTCGAGCTCGACCAGGTCCGCCGCGGCGAGGCGCCGCCGGAGGAAGCGGCGGCGATCCCCGGCTGGCTGCGCGATCATCCCGACGCCTGGGTGCTCGTGCCGCTGATCCACGGCACCAGCCTGATCGGCGTCATCCTGCTCGCCCGCCCGCCGGTCGACCGCGCGCTCGACTGGGAAGACCTCGACCTGCTGCGCGTCGCGGGCCGTCAGGCGGCAAGCTACCTCGCCGAGGATCGCGCACATGCGGCGCTCGCCGATGCCGCGCGCTTCGACGAATTCAACCGCCGCTTCGCCTTCATCATGCACGACATCAAGAATCTGGTCAGCGGCGTCAGCCTCGTCGCGCGCAATGCCGAACGCCACGCCGACAACCCCGAATTCCGCGCCGACATGATCGCCACCCTCAAGGATTCCGCCGCCCGCATGAACGCGCTGCTCGCCCGCCTGTCCCAGCATTACCGCGCCACGCCGGAACCGGCGCAGCCGGTCGACGTCTCCGCCCTCGCGCTGCGTCTCGCCGCAGCGCGCCGCGCGCAGCATCCGGTGACCGTCGCCGGCGAGGGCGTCGCGCTGGCGCAGCCCGGCCGGCTGGAGCAGTTGCTCGGCCACCTGCTGCAGAATGCGATCGAGGCGAGCCCGCCGGGGGCGGCGATCGCGATGATCGTCGCCGCCGAGGCAGGCCGAATCCATGTCGACGTCGTCGACCACGGCTGCGGGATGAGCGCCGCCTTCATCCGCGACCAGCTGTTCCGCCCCTTCGCCTCGTCCAAGCCCGACGGCTTCGGCATCGGCGCCTATGAGGCGCGCGAACTGGCGCTGGCGATGGGCGGCGCACTCGAAGTGACGAGCCGCGAGGGCGAGGGGACGCGCTTTCGCCTCCACCTGCCTCCGGCCCGCGCGATGGAGCAGGCGGCATGAGCGACCGGCCCGTCCTGCTGATCGTCGAGGACGACCTCGCGCTCCAGCGGCAGCTGCGCTGGGCCTATGAAGGCTATGAGATCGTCGTCGCCGCCACCCGCGGCGAGGCGATCGAGGCATTGCGCAGCCATGAACCGGCGGTGGTGACGCTCGACCTCGGCCTGCCGCCCGACCCCGACGGCACCAGCGAGGGGTTCGCGACGCTTGCCGAGATCCTCGCGCTGAAGCCCGATACCAAGGTCATTGTCGCCTCCGGCCATGGCGCGCGCGACAGTGCGCGCACCGCCATCGGGCTCGGCGCATGGGACTTTTACGCCAAGCCGATCGACATCGACGCGCTCGGCCTGATCGTCGCGCGCGCGTTCCATGTCCATGCGCTGGAGGCGGAGAACCGCCGCCTCGCCGCGCGGACCGATGCCGGTGCGGGGTTCGGCGGCCTCCTCTACGCATCGGACGAAATGGCGCGGGTGGTCCGCACCATCGAGCGCGTCGCGCCGGCCGACGTGTCGGTCATGCTGCTCGGCGCGAGCGGCACCGGCAAGGAATTGCTCGCCCGCGGCGTCCACGATACCTCGCCGCGCGGCCGCGGCGCGTTCGTCGCGATCAACTGCGCCGCCATCCCCGAGACGTTGCTGGAAAGCGAATTGTTCGGGCATGAGAAGGGCGCGTTCACCGGGGCGGTGAAGACCACGCCGGGCAAGATTGAACAGGCGGCGGGCGGCACCCTGTTCCTCGACGAGATCGGCGACGTCCCGCTGCCGTTGCAGGTCAAGCTGCTGCGGTTCCTGCAGGAACGCGTCATCGAGCGGATCGGCGGGCGCAAGCCGATCCCGGTCGACACCCGCATCGTCTGCGCCACCCACCAGAATCTGGAGGCGATGGTCGCCGAGGGGCAGTTCCGCGAGGACCTCTATTACCGCCTCGCCGAGATCGTCGTCCGCATCCCCGGCCTCGCCGAGCGTCCGGGCGATGCTGGCCTGCTCGCGCGCGCCTTCGTCCGTCGCCATGCCGCGGCGATGAAGCTGCCCGTCACCGGCCTCGCCCCCGATGCGCTCGCGGCGATCGATGCCTGGCCGTGGCCCGGCAACGTCCGCGAGCTGGAGAATCGCATCAAGCGCGCGGTCATCATGGCGGACGGCAAGCTCGTCACCGCCACGGACCTCGACTTCCCCGGCGACACCCCCGCCGACCCGCCGCCGCTCAACCTGCGCAGCGCGCGCGAGGTCGCCGATCGCAAGGCGATCCGGCAGGCGCTGGCCCGGGCGGAGGGCAATATCTCCGGGGCGTCGCGGCTGCTCGGCGTCAGCCGGCCGACGCTGTACGACCTGCTCAAGAGCTACGACCTGCATGGCTGATGCGCGTTACCCGATGATGCGCGGCCGGCGGCGTCGCCGGTGGCGGCTGGCGGTGCCCCGGATCGGCCGCTGGCCGGGCGTCGCGCTCGGCCTGCTGCTGGTCGGGGCGATCGTCGCGGCCATCGTGCTGCTGAGGCCGCCACCACGCGTCGACCCGGCGACGGCGCTGGCGGATGCGCGCACGGCCTACCGCCTCGGCAATTACAGCGCGGCGCGCAATCATGCGCTGGCGACGCTGGCGGGGGCGCCGACGTCGCAGCCGGCGATGCTGCTGCTCGCGCGCAGCTACGTCCGGCTCGGCGACGGCATTGCGGCAGAGGGCGCGC
>Ga0209630_10000935_pt1 | contig 32825 bp, 29 predicted proteins | sample COG_01_FD_184745 | JGI IMG/M metagenome (GOLD analysis project Ga0209630, IMG submission 184745) | Pelagic Microbial community sample from North Sea - COGITO 998_met_01 (SPAdes) (version 2) | ecosystem: Environmental > Aquatic > Marine > Neritic zone/Coastal water | place: Helgoland, sampling... | reverse complement strand
AAGCCAGTGGTCTATAGTCATCAAAGTATTCTGTTAACACACGTGTTTTCTTTGACACTATAGAAAAGCCCTCTTCGGAAGCATATTTCTTCCAATATGCCTTTTGAAAAATATTTATAATTTCATACTTTGGAAACTTACGTGCATTTGGTGCAGCTTTTAATTCACCCCTCTCGATTAAACCGTCTCTAGCAATAGGTATCCTAATTGGTAAAACTATAGTGAGAAGATGCGAATCAAAATGTGCTCTATACTTCTCTGATGATTGACCAGGATTTACCTTCCTAGCTACAAAATATTGGTCGGATTTTTTTATATTAACTTTTAAGTCTTTGATGGCTTTATTGAATACGTTTTCAAATAAAGGCTCTAAATTCATAAGGTCCATCAGTTTCAAATGCGCAGCATTGTCTGTTGAATAAGTTTTGGACCCAATTTCCTCTAAAGCATCCTCAAGAATATTATTCTGATCAATTAAATTTTTAATTGATGGCAAATATGCAAAGCCTTGTTCAAAAATTTCTTGACATGATTTGTTAGCATCGTATTCGTATGTATTCATTTTAACCCTCTAAGTTGGTATATCTTTTTGTAAAAATAATTAAAATAAACATACACTAGTATAAATCAATCACTTCAGCTTTCAAAATCGAGCCCAATGAACCTCATATTCATAAAGCTTTTAACATAAGGTTAATTTTTTATAAACCTTCTAAATGCCTTTGATCGAACTGTAAAAATCAATAGACTGTAGCTCCCAAAAAATATAAAAGTAGCAAAAATAACTGTCAGCATAGCAAGGAAATTACTTTCTAAAAACAAAATTCCTAGGAATGCAATTAAAATACAAAACGGTAAAATTATTACTGTTGATATAGGGTTAGCTGATTCTTTTGAAATCTTACTACCAAAAAAAATTACTACGGCTCTCATCAATAATTGATGAAAGTGCATGTAATCTGCTTGGTTAATAGAGCTTCGTTTTAGACAACGGCGAATAATAGCTGCTACGGTATCCATGATCGGCCAGAAGAAAAGACAAAATATTGCCCAAGCAGATATTTCTGGATGTTTTGTGATTAGTGATATTCCAATCCAAACAAGAAGATGACCATAGGTATACGCCCCAGCATCACCCAAAAATATCAAGCCTTTCGGAAAGTTCCAAATAAAAAAACCCAAAATAGAACCTACTAATATTATACAAAATGTTCCTAAACCAGCCTCTCCAACTGAAAAGGATATTATACACAGTGCTAAACCTATTAATATAATCACACCTGAAGCCAATCCATTAACACCGTCAATTAAATTTATAGAATTTGAAATCCCTGCTGATGCAAAAGCTGTAAAGCATATAGCAATTAAAGGAATAGAAAGAATTGGTGCCAAGAGTTCGAGGTCCACACTGTCTAACCATAGACCTGTTAAATAAATTGCTATAAACCCAGAAACCACTCCAGCATTTAACCTATAAACTGGTTTTATGTTATGACCCAAATCTTCAAGGCCACCTGCTACTAAAACGGGTATAGAGGATAGCACTATAAAAAATATGAATTGATCAGCCGTGAAAAAAACTCCTATTACTAAAGCAATAATTGCAGCCAGTCCCCCAACCCTCGAGGTTAACTTATTGTGGGATGCCTGTTTTGCAGAAATAGCTTCATTGGCTTTTTTAACAGACATTACATCAAGATAATATGAGATTCCAACAAACAGTAACGATATCGTTAGAGTTAAAATGAAAAAGAAAAAAATCAAAATATTGGTCACTTCTGTTAGTCATCATTTACATTTCTTTATTCAAAATCTAATTAACACATCTAAATCCAGATGACTATACATTAGGCACAGTTCTATTCAGTGAAACCTTCATGTAACCTCATATCCAATATAATAAATTTATGTCTAAACTTTTTAAAAAAAATTATTAAGTGCTAGTCATTGAGTTATTTAAAATTTTTCTATACGCACAGCATAAATATATCATTTCTCTATCAAGACAAAAACCGGATAATGTTGATGAATAATATCAAAAGTCAAAGTATTGCAAAAAAAAATTCAGTCAATGTTATTCTAGGATTCAGGAATGGAGCTAAATTTATTGATCAGCAAATAAAAAGCATTGCGGATCAGACTCTCCAAGTCGCTCAACTCTATATTTTTGACGATTACTCAGCTAAATCAGAAACAATCAATTTGCTTCGTACCATTGAAAGGTCACAAATTTCTCATAGAATTAGTTATATAAGAAGAAAGAAGAACCTAGGCTTTTGTAAAAATTTTTTAATGGGGTTGGGAAGTATTAAGGATCATAGTGATTATTATGCCCCTAACCGCCCACGGCCTAACAATAAAATTTTTTTTAAAACCATTCTAACCAAATATCAAGTAATAAATTACTTGCTTAAACTGCGCCAACTAATAATAGGCTCCTCCCAATTTGTCAAAAAAAAATTGTGACCTATCTTGATTAATAGTCGTTAAGTTCCAATCCACTTATATTGATAGGTTTTATTAAGTTTTAGTCTGGACTTATTAAAGATACTAAGGGCTATTATATCGAATCCTACCAGCCGCTCTTTTCAATAAACGACTTTATATACTGTTTGGTGTCAGGATTGCGCATACCCACCGCTAAATTTGCACTCAAAAAACCCTGCTTATTACCGCAATCAAAAATGGCGGCATCAGTCTTAAAGGCGTTCAGCCCTTCAAGCTTAAGCAATTCATCCAGCGCATCGGTCAACTGGATTTCACCGCCAATGCCAACGCCTGTATTTTCAAGTAAATCAAGTACCTTTGATGGAAGAATGTAGCGGCCAAGAACCGCTAAATTAGAGGGCGCATTCTCTAACGAGGGTTTTTCGACAAGACCCATTAATTTAATACTCTCAAATGGCTCTACAGATGCTCCACCAAAATCCACGATACCATACTTCTCCACCCTATCTGGCTCCACAGATTCAACCATAATCTGACCAATACCCGTGTCGCCCCAGGCCCTCACTAACTGGGTAAAACTGTAATTTTTACCACGTGATACTTTATCCAGTATAAAAACATCAGGTAGCAATACCGCAAAAGGTTCATTATTCAAAAGATGCTTTGCGCAGTGCACCGCATGGCCAAGTCCCAATGCATCGCTCTGCCGAACAGAGGTAACTTTAACTCCTTCCGGTAAAATATTCTTAATCGACCCGAGGATCTTCTCACTCCCCTTTTTTTCTAACCGATGCTCAAGCTCGTAGTGGGCATCAAAATGGTTCTCAATGGCCTCCTTTCCGGTCCGGGTTATCAATATAATTTCTGTAATACCGCCAGCTATGGCCTCTTGAACAACGTGTTCAATAATAGGTCGATCATAAACAGTCAGTAACTCTTTGGGTATCGCCTTAGTCGCTGGCAACATACGGGTACCAAGCCCAGCGACAGGAATAACGGCTTTTTTAATCTTAACTGCCATAGTTTAAAATCTCTTGCAGTAATTTGAAGAACATCACGTTTACTTATTATCAAACACCAAACTAAAGAGCTCCCAGAGTTAAACCCTTACATTGCAAAACTGTGCCACGTCAAGGTGATATAAAAATTTAGACCAATATCACCAGTTACTTCAAATTTTTGAAAAAACCTTACTTAACATCGTTTAATTTTAACACATCACTTCAACTATAAAACTAACCATTTATTCTTTACATATCCTTTTTATAGCTTCTAGGAATTCCGAATATTACTTCCCATAACCATAGATTTACCATGAACCTTAAGGCCCTATACTTATTAAATTTAACCATGCACCACTCCCAATCGCCGAAGACTTGCGTCGGCAATTCCAGAAATCAGGCTATGCTTATCATTTTTTATAATTCTTTGTTCAAAATTTAACCAACACATCTAAATCCAGATGACTATACATTAGGCACAGTTCTATTCAGTGAAACCTTCATGTAACCTCATATCCAATATAATAAATTTATGTCTAAACTTTTTAAAAAAAATTATCTCTAGTAATGTTCAGATGTTCAGAATAAAAGTCGGTGTATGAAAAAATCAATTAAACTTAAAGAGTCCATTCTGCTGGTCTCCTTCCTATTAATACCTATATTTGGATCACTAGCTCTTGGCGTCATATTAGTTTTGTCTATATTTCTTAGCTTTAATTTTATAATAAAAAAGAGCCGAGCTAATACACCTACATCATTTAAGACCATTGGAGTGATTTTTATATCGTATTTTACATATTACGCAGTCCAAGGTTTTTTTTACAGTAGTACTTTCTCGCAGCATATACATGATCTTGGAAAGATTTTTCCTATCCTACTAATCGGAGTTTTAGCATTACTTTTAAAAAATAATACGTTTAAAATAAATTATAAAATGTTAAGCTTAGTTGCTGCCTCAAGTATATATCTAACATCAGTTTTAGCTTTAATTTTTTACTACTTTCCACCCGATGTAGTTATCTTAGGAAAATCCTTTGCGCAAAAAACTGGTGTACTGACCCGCTTAGAAATGGGGACAGGCAATGCACTTCCATTCGCTACTATTTTTATCACTTTTTCATTTTTGACTTGCCTAGGCTACGAAAAAAAATCCAGTTTGGAGAAAATAGTATCTTTTTCTGCTTTAATTTTAGGGATATTGGTTGTGGGTTTTTGGAATGGCTCCAGGGGTCCATTGTTGCTCGTTGCCCCCCTAACATTTCTTATGGTTTGGTATTTGTTTAAAAACAGTAAAGCTGCGAAAACTTGGCGCCCGTTAATCTTAGGGTCCATTGTTATAACTTTATTAATCTTAGGTTTTATAATAATGCAAAGTTTTGGACACGATATGTCAACAAATATGGTCAATGGCTTAAAAGAGCTAAGCTATAGTGGGGATTATGATACTTCAGTTAATATTCGTCTAGTTCTTTATCGGGCTGGATTTGAAGCGTTCTTTGTAAGTCCAATTTTTGGTTTTGGGATCGGCAACTTATTAGAATCTGTAACCCAATTCTTACCTAAAACTGGAAAGTTTGGATACTCTCATTTACATAATATGCTCCTAAACCACGTGATCGCCGGGGGACTAGTTGGGCTATCATTTTTATTTATGTTAGCTACTTCACCGTTACTCATTCTCTGGCAAAAACGAGATATTATTTCTACCAACGGTATTTACCTTTCATTCTTGATTGTAATAACTATTTTTGGTGCCGGTATGAGTAATGTGCTTTTCTTTCACGATCTGCTTGCTGGCTTCTTTTCGGTATTGATTTTAATAGCAGCAATTGCATCAAACACACAAGTTAACCAGTAATTATTACGTTTCTTCAACGTCTTAACTGTAAAAATTTATATTTTAATTACTTAATCAGTGAACGACAGTAGCTATTCACTCTAATTTAACTAATTTTAGATGTGATAAGCGCAATTATATCACTCCAATAATCCAATAATCCAATAATTATTAAATGGGGCTAATTTCTAGAATAAATATCTTCGTATCTGATTATGTCATCTTCACCCAAGTAAGTACCCGTTTGAATTTCAATCAACACCATAGGCACTGGGCCAGGGTTTTCCATTCGATGCACAGCTCCGAGCGGGATATAGGCTGATTGCCCCTCAGTCAAAAGTGTCACACTGTCGTCAACCGTGACCTTGGCAGTCCCCTCCACCACAATCCAGTGTTCTGATCGGTGGTGATGGCTTTGCAAGGATAATGCAGCTCCCACCAACACATGAATGCGCTTCACTTGAAAGCGCCCACCTATAACTAGGCTCTCAAACCAGCCCCAGGGGCGGTGATCTTTGGGGAAGGTTTCAGCCTGAGCGACACCTTTGGCTTTGAGCTCAGACACTACCACTTTGATATCCTGCGCGCGGTCTTTGTGAGCGACCAAAACAGCATCTGGCATTGCAATGGTAATTATGTCCTCCAGCCCCAAACCTACCAAGTGCTGGGACTCATTTTCTGAACGCAACAACACATTTTGGCATTCAATAGCCGTGGCATTTTCGCTGGTCACCACGCCTTCAGCATCAGGCCCTTGTTCCAACCAAACCGCATCCCATCCGCCAAGATCATTCCACCCTGCCGAATAGGGAACCACAGACAGCGCGTCAAGTTTCTCCATAATTGCGTAATCTATGGAGATATTTTCACATTTTGCCCATGGTTCAGCTGCAAGCCGGAAGAAGCCAAGATCCACGTGGCCTTGCTCGATGGCATCACTCACGGGGTTCATCAACTCTGGCGCATGAGCTTGAAAGGCGGCAATCATATCCTTAGCGCGGAACAAGAAAATACCAGCATTCCAAAGATAGGTCCCAGCATCCAGCATCGCTTTCGCAGCTTCAATGTCGGGTTTTTCAACAAATCGCTTAAGTGGCACAGCGCCGCAAGGTGAGACTGTCGATAATTCCAAATATCCGTAACCCGTTTCAGGCCGCTTTGGGGTGATGCCAAAGGTAACAATCCGGCCGTTTTCCGTTTCCTTTAACCCCTCACAAATTGCCGCATGAAAGGCCAAAGTATCGGGGATAATATGGTCTGAAGGCGCGATCAATATCGTAGCGCCTGGATCACTCCTGCTGGCATAAATTGCCGCTGCCAAAACCGCCGGAGCCGTGTTGCGTCCCTCCGGTTCGATCAAAACCGCTCCAGGATCAATACCGGCGCCTTGCAACTGCTCTATGACGATAAAACGAAAATCTGAATTGGTCATCGTAATAGGTAGATCAAACTGCACGGCTAAAGATGAGATCACGCGTTTGGCGCTGCTTTGGAATAGGGTTTCATCACCTAAAAGAGTCGAGAACTGTTTAGGATAGCTTTTGCGGGACAATGGCCAAAGACGGTTGCCAGAGCCCCCCGCAAGCAAAATTGGTGTAATTCGCGTCATAGATTAACCTCTGAAGCTTTGATTGTTTTGCAAAAACCAACCGTAGGTTGAAGACACACCATCCTCTAGTGTAATCTTGGCCTGCCAGCCCATCGATTTCAGTTGAGTCGCATCCATCATCTTGCGCGCAGCGCTATATGGTTTGGTTATATCTGTCACAATACAACCGCTGTAACCTGTGATCTTTTATTTCTATAACCGATAATATTTTTTAACCTTAATAGTTTTCAATTAATTCTTTTAGATCGTTAATTTTTTGCTCAAAACCAGCTTGCTCCCCACGGGCCTCCACGTTTAGCCGTATTAGGGGCTCTGTATTAGATTTGCGTAGATTAAAGCGCCAATCAGGGAAGCTTAGGCTCACGCCGTCCATATCATCCAATTCAGCAGTATAGCGATATTTAGCAAGGATAGTGGCAATTAGCTTATCCGGATCAGAGACAGCGAAATTCTGCTCGCCACTGCTTGGAAATTTTCTAAAGCGATCCGCAACTAACTCATCAAGGCTCTTGCCTGACGTGCTAATAAGTTCCGCCATCAACAGCCAGGGGACCATCCCGCTATCACAATATGCAAAGTCGCGGAAATAGTGATGCGCTGACATTTCTCCACCATAGACCGCTTCATGTGCCCGCATTGTCTGTTTGATAAACGCGTGACCCGTCTTGGATTGCACGGTGGTACCACATTTTTCCGAAACAATATCCTGCGTATTCCACACAACACGTGGGTCATGGACAATTTTAGCACCCGCCTCCTTGTCTAAAAATATTGAAGCCAAAAGCCCTACGACATATTCCCCGGGTACAAACTCACCCGAGCCATCAAAAAAGAAGCAACGGTCAAAATCACCATCAAACGCAACCCCAAAGTCAGCACCCTCAAACTTTACTACATCACCAGTTGCAGCATGGTTTTCTGGCAGTAGGGGATTTGGAACGCCATTGGGAAATGTGTGATCTGGATCATGGTGAACTCGGATGAACTCTAGTGGTACGCCTAAGCGGTTGAGCTCAGTAGCTATGGCATCAAACGTTGGACCAGCCACACCATTTCCACAGTTCACAACAATTTTGAGTGGTTTCAGGTTAGGGTGATTTATAAAACCTAGTACGTGTTGAACATATTTAATTCGAGCTTCCTTTGATATGTCTTTAATTGAGCCTTTTGAGATGTTTTCGACCCAAGTTTCATTTTCTGCTAATAATTTGATTGCCTGAAAATCTTCTTGGTCGCTTAAGGGTTGGGAACCGAATTTTACAATTTTGAGGCCGTTATAATTGATCGGGTTATGAGATGCGGTAATTTCAATACCTGCACACACGTCAAATTCGGTGACAGCCCAATACATTTCCTCGGTTCCAGCCAAACCTATCGACATTGCGTCTGACCCAGCATCACAAATTCCGCGCATGACCGCGGCAGCCAACTCTGGGGATGTCTCTCTAGCATCAAACCCGATGACGATGTTTGTGGCTTGGAAGTGCTGTGCTGTGGCTCGGCCGATGCGGTAGGCTATTGCTGAATCTAAATTCACACCTAATTCGCCCCGAATATCGTAGGCCTTGAAGCAAGTTAACGCTGTTGACTGATCTTTAAGATGTTTCATCAACTGAATTTCTTTCAGGTTAGAATTTAGAAGTATTAGTTAATGCGCGCGGACTATATGGCAGTTTCATACCAAAGCTACTTGTCTTGATGTAGATATTAATTTCAAAAAAATAGGCTCGGTGCTATTTTAGTTTTCTTGGGTAATCGCCACTTTATAGCCGTGAGATTGTAGAAGGGACTTTTGCCTAGCTTGATCCAGATCATAAGCGACCATTTCGGAACACATCTCTTCCACAGTAATTTCAGGAACCCAACCTAAAAGCTCCTTCGCCTTACTCGGATCACCTAGTAACGTGTCTACTTCAGCCGGACGGAAGTAGCGGGACTTGACTCGAACTATCACATCACCAATAGAAAGTGCGGGCGCCTTGTCGGAATTAATTGATGCAACAACGGCGATTTCATCTATGCCATCCCCTTGAAATTCGATCTCTACTCCAAGGAAACTTGCAGACATGCGCACAAATTCTCGTACAGAAATCTGCTTTCCAGTGGCTATTACGAAGTCATCAGGCTGATCTTGCTGCAGCATTAACCATTGCATACGTACATAATCCTTTGCATGACCCCAGTCACGCAATGCATCCATATTGCCCAAGTGAAGACATTTATCCAATCCTTGCGCAATATTAGCTAGTCCGCGGGTAATCTTACGGGTTACAAAAGTTTCACCACGGCGCATAGATTCATGATTAAACAAAATACCATTGCAGGCGTACATCTCATACGATTCACGATAATTTACTGTAATCCAATAGGCATATACTTTAGCCACAGCGTAGGGAGATCGCGGATAGAAAGGGGTTGTCTCTCTTTGTGGGGTCTCCTGAGCCAAGCCGAACAGTTCAGATGTGGACGCTTGATAAAAACGAGTTTTCTTTTCCATACCTAGAAACCGAATAGCCTCAAGAATTCTGAGCGTACCCAACGCATCCACATCTGCTGTATATTCCGGCGCTTCAAAAGACACCGCAACGTGCGACTGAGCAGCTAAGTTATAGATCTCATCTGGCTCTGTTTCACTTATAATCCGAGTCAAATTTGAAGAGTCAGACAGGTCTCCATAATGTAAATAAAAGTGGTTATTATGGATGGATGAATCTTCATATATGTGATCAATACGCTCGGTATTGAAGGAAGATGCACGACGTTTTATTCCATGCACAGTATAGCCCTTTTCTAAAAGAAATTCCGCCAAATAAGATCCATCTTGACCTGTAATACCAGTGATAAGCGCAGTTTTCATGTCTATCCTTAATTTCTAGTTTCATTGGAAGTGTATTACTTGACTTGAATATAATAATAAATATCCAGGCCTTTTTATTTATCTTTGCAACAAATTTTTGAGCCGGAAATAAAATTGAAAAAAAAGATCAGGCTCATTATTAACTTTTATTGAAGCCTAACGGGGGTGTTTCCCAAAAAGCGAAGATATCTTCACAGTTTGAGTTATGAATTTAAATGGCATCCTGACCAGGACCATCAGAAAATTGGAATAAATACCATTTTCTCTCAGTGAAGCACAGATCTCCTTCGTACCCAAAATCAAACTCCTCAATCCAGAATTGCTTAACCCACCGGTACGCATTCGGACCAATATTGAGTCAATCAGAGTATAATCTACGTTCTCCAAAATAATCAACCTGGTTAACATATCAAAATCAGCGGCAATACTATATTTTTGTTTATAACCACCCACGCGATTGTAAGCACTTTTTCGTATAAAAACTGCTGGATGGGGTGGCATGATCCCAAATCTTATCATCCAAGGCTTAAAGTAGCTCGGACTGTAGGCCCTCAAAGGGGATTGCAAATCAGAAGGATGGACTAACTCAACTCCGCCACAAACAATATCTACCTTGGGACTTTCCTCAAAAGTTCTCGCTACCTCGGTGAGAACATCTTGGTTATGGAAGAAATCATCTGAGTTAAGAATACCGATGATATCTCCTGTTGCTTTTTGAATACCTTTATTCATTGCACTATAAAGGCCTTCATCAGTCTCCGAGATAAAATAAGCTATGTTAGACATATTTTCGTGAATAATTTTTGAAGTGGCGTCAGTCGATTCTCCATCGATAACCAAGTGTTCTTTTGAGACATGGGACTGAGAAGCAAATGAGTTGATGGTATCCATAATTGTAGACTCACTGTTGTAGCAGACTGTAACAATTGAAATTTTCATTATATTTTGTTTCCACTAAAAAGTTGTTTGTAGAAAAGGAAAGCTAAATCAAAAATAAACAAAGGCTCAAAAACATCATATTTGGTGGCGAAGTTAGAATGTCTCTGAGTAGATTTTTTCCAAATAGTGACAAATAGAGTAAGAAAAAGAATAAACAATCATCTAAAGATGGCGCAATATTTTTCGTAATGAAACTAGTGCTAATCTACGAGCAATAACATAGGTACTACGTACAACACTCTTAAAAGACCAAATAACAGGTTGATTGAATTTGGCTCGATAGACTACATTCTTGACGCTTAAAACATTTACTTCGCTTGTCAGCCCATGCTTATGAGCAAGTATGGAACACATGTGCATACCATCTCTCACTACTAACGACTGATCGCCAAAAACAACTGCAACGGAGGTGCTATCTTTGATACTACTTTCTGTCAATTGAATAGATCGTTTTTTTAAGCGATCAATATTGGTTATCCCCAGATTATTTTGCTGAGGATATGCCTCAAATCCATTAGATCCACCCGTTAAATACAAATATTGAGGAGTTTGATGGATTTTTACCAACCTGTACAAATAGAAGAAGCGCAACCATCTGTATCGCTTGATAAAGCTAAGGCTTTGTAACTTCGTTTTTTTCAAATTTACGATAGGTTTTGCATAAGATACCGCTCTGTAAGTATCAGATAAGAAATTACTGTCTTTTAATTCATTTGGTAAATCATCTAATTCGACTAAGGCTTGCCAAATCAATTCTGAAAACGATTGGTATTCTTTAATCGTCAAATCGATTCTGTAGTCATCAAGGTGGATGTGCATAGATTCCCCTAGGTTATCTTCGATTTTCATTTTTTCAAAACAGCCGCCACGTTTATTATGGGCAGCCAACAAAATGACCCCAGGATTACTCATCAATAATCACCATAACTGAGATATTCTTCAAACAATGAATCAAACTTTTCATCATGGATGCATCTAATAAGGTATTCAGTGAAATTAAAAAAAACTAAGTTCAGCATCATTTTAACTTGTTCCATATCCGATTGAGACAAAAGATAGGTAATTCGAGCTTTATAATAAGAGTCTACTTGCCCTTTTTTGTCCAGAACCACATGCGCTATCAAGTGGACTAACTCAACTTCCAATTTTAAACAGTTTATGGTACGTCCATTTACTTCTAATGATCTTATGTCTCTTATACTTTCCTCTTGAATTAGTTTATCCAACGGAACCCAATGTGTAACCTCAAAGCCAGGTTCCCTTAATAAGTGAACGCTTTTATGAAAAAGGCCAGAAACACAGTCAAAATGAAGGTTTAAGTCTCGGTTTACATAATGCACATGGGGTTTCGATCCATATAAGTACACATTAAAAAAATTTGAATCGACCTTTTTTTTGAAGCCTATTGCCTTAAGATAGTCCCATAAAGTAACATTTACAGATTCACTCACTAATAAATCGACATCATCACTAATGCTGCTCTCAAAAACAAACTCGCCTTTCCTTAAAAAACAACACCCAGCGTTGTTGTGAACTAATGAAGCCACACCAGAGATAACCTCGTCTCTGGATACTATCATAGCTTTTTTTTACGTGATTTTAGGTTCGCATAACCATCGACAACCGTAGCCGCAAACGCTCTGAATTCTGGCAAGTTCATTTCAACTCGAAAGCTAGAAGTTTGGATATGTATAGACTGGTCACCTCCTTGAGTAACTGGGTCATTTAACTCTATCGATATAGGTCCTGACGAGTGCTCACCAGTAGCTAGTACTTTATTTATTTCGCCCATCGCTGCCTCCTTATATGAAATTGGTGCTTTAAATCGATCATGTGTACGCATCAACGATCTTATTTTAGTTTTGAAATTTTCCTCATCACGAGAAAAAAGAATTTTTTCCCCATTACTAGAGGTCCAAAACCGCGCCAACCTCTTTTATATTCAGATACCGCCAGTTCGAACCGATAATTTGGTAACATTACTTTAGGCCCCTTTGGCGCAGACCAGTCAGTTGAGCCCCGTAATCTTTGAATGAGAGAATCGTCAAGTGGTAGCGCCGATTGGAAGGTGTGCGTCGCATCCTCCCCCATACCCACGTTTTCAATCAAAGATACTGCAGGAATTACGCAGATTTGATTTTGCACCAATCTAGTGTACATCCATTGATAATCCCAGGTGTCTATCTTGCCTTGTTCTGCATCGTCAAAGTTTTTTAATCGAAATATTCCATCAAAAACGAAGTGTATTTTTGATCGCAGGTTACTTCTTACATATGGAACCGTTCTGTAAGTGATCATATCTCTATCATAGTTAGTCCACGCGCGGCGCCAAGTTCCCCATCCCCAGATGTTTCCAAAATTAGAGAAAAAATAATCGGAATCGACGTTGTAAGATCCGATAGTATTAGACCCAGATATTTGAGCTACGCGCGAGTCATGCCTATAACGATCGAGCATTTCTTCCATAAATTCGAAAAACTCACTTGTGGGGTGGCAATCATCTTCAAGAATAACGCCTTCATTCTCTAAACTGAAAAACCAATCTATTGCGGATCTAACTCCTATTTTACACCCTTGATTCTCCTCAGATTGCCGCATACGAATTTCGCCTCCCAAATCAACATCTTTGGCGATTTCCCGCACTTTTTCGACCTTCAATAAGTCCTCTGGAGTGCGTGGACCATCAATTGAAATATAAATCCTTTGGAAAGTTCCTATATTATTCAATATATCGAACAATCTTTTTGCTAAATCAGCTCGGTTATACAGAACTATTAACAATGGCTGCGTTATAAAATTTACTGACGTTTTAATAATACACACCCCAATGAATATAATATAAAGAAAAAGGCTAAAACTTTTACTGTAAGGGACTTGAAAAATGAGGAGTTATCTAGCTGAAACCTCAAAAGCGGCAGAGGCCTCAAAGAATAAATACACTTTGTAGCTAAGCTACAGGCATTAATGACCGTTCCAGACTCCAATCGTACACCTCGCCTTAAATTAAAACCATCAGTAAATTTACGGAATTCTTCAACCCTTCGTCTCAAATTGTACCTTGAGTTAAACACCGATAAAAATTTTACTAAAACTGCTTCGTAATAATAGTTATCCAATATTAAATTATTAATTACTTCGACCATTTCGGCAGAATCTTTTACGGTTATCAAACCGTCACCTTCGAATACTAGATTATCACCTGCAAATTCCTCGCTCACACACAAAGTTCCCAGCGCCGCAACTTCGTAAATTCGGCTCTTCAATTGCCGCGTAGGAAAGATTGTCTGTTTAAACTTGCTGAATGGCAGAAACTGGATCGGATTGTTGGCAACCGGCGATCCACTTGAAAGATTAATAACAACCTTAGAACGCCGAATAAGGTTGTTTAGTTCAGCATCACTTGTATTGAACGGAGGATGATACACGTTGACACCACTGTTCTTTAATTGCTCTAACACCCGTTTTCTATCTCCTTTTAAAAGACCGTAAGACAGAACATCAATATCTTTATCGTGAACGTCAATATTTAGATTATGTCCCTCATCTCGGCAAAGCTCAAAAGAAGGAAAGAATTCAAATGCATCGTAACCAATTAGACGATAACGCTCAACTGATAGAGGGTGGGTCAGTATCCCATCAACACCAGCGTAGACCTCTCTATTAATATCGTGAAACCTATCATCATCCATTGCTATACCAAAAGTGGGGCAAGAAAGGCCCTTACACACAGATGCCACTTCTCCCGGGGAGAGTAATAGACTAAATTCCAAATCAAAAATCACAATTAAAGGGGCATGCTCAGTTATTCGACAACATATATCGTCAACTAAAGGCTTACCTGAAGACGGCAATCGTCGCGACTTAATCTCTTCATTTAGGAAAATCGTGCTTACATTACCATACGCCTTCTCTAAGAATCTAAAAAGAGGTTTGTGCCATCGTGATTCGCACTTAGTTATGAATACTACCGAGATACTATCTTTTTCCATTTTCTCTCTTAATTAATTACTGCCACGGAGTATGTCAGAAACAGAAAACTTTCAGACCAAGAAAGATCGACAAAAATCTGAAAAACAAAGGGCTACAAAGCATATTCAGATGACTTAGTTAAAACCCCATCCCTACCAAGAACCAGTTGCGGATTACCAAAGCCAAATTTTTCTCCCGAAAGTACACCCACTGGTAAGTTGGGATATCGACAATGCGTGGCTCCTTCCGATATTACACACATACCTTTGTAGTGGGCACTCAGCAATTCATCGAACAAAGATGAATAATACCCCAGAACTACTGATGAAATTGCATTTTGAGGTATTTCTTCCACCACACCAAGTACTATCGGTGCCCGCGCTAACAACTGCGCTTTTAATGAACAAATCAAACTATCAGCTAGAGATCTAAAACGAGGATGAGGTTTGACATGTATGTTGCTAAAATGGTATCCATTAGCAGTCAAAAAGTTGACATCAGTTAAATAAAAATCGACCATTGATTGAGAGACCGGACCAAGAATAATTAAATCCGTTTTTGTACCCAACCCTTCCAAATTAAGCTCTATATGGTTATCTGAAAGAGGTTTTGCTTCTATTAGTTCGACGGGCTCATTATAAATTTGTTCAAGACAAAACTTATAATAATCTTTTCCAGCTAGATGCAAATCTATAACGTCTCTCCGCACATAACTAGTTGCCGTTACCATACGGTTAGTTCTAAATTTTTTATCTAAAAAGAATAAATCAAGTAAATATTCAGTTATTTTAAGAACAAGCTTCTTCAAGAATAATAGATCAAAAACAGATTTATTGATATTTTTCAATTTTTTAGCTCGTTGAAAAAAAAATTCTTTAAGCTCTTTATTACTAACTAATTTGGATATATATTCTGGATCTCGAAATAGAAAAACGGGCAGTGAGAACTGCAATCCCACTATATAAATATCCGCCGTGTACTTAACATACAAATTCACTAAATATCTACAAAAAGCCTGATCGAGAGATTGAATGAACAGATAAACGCTCGTGCTCGAACTTTTTAGACAATTTTTTAAATTGTAAATTAACGTTCGATGGCTTAGTGCGCCTTTAAGTTCAAACGTAGCTATTTCGTGTAAGTAAACAGCATTAGTAGAACCTGACAGGCTATACAAATGTGATAAGAATTTATGGGACATGCTTTTAGTATTAATATAAAATGTGACAGACGCCCAATCACCGGTTCGCAATATGGACATTACAAATTCTTCTACAATGTATGGAGCTGGAAGTACGAAGACAAGATGGGCATCTGAAGAAGGCGGATAAATCAGTTTATTCACCTTCTTGCATTTTCAAGAACGACTTAAACTTACCTGATGGCTTATCGCTCAAAGTATTAAAGTTACCTGACTCGGCAACAGACCCTTTGTGGATCACATAAATCATATCAGCATTGCGTATTGTAGATAGTCGATGGGCAATCACAAGAACTGTAATTTTGCCACGAAGCTCATTTATACTGTTTTGTATGTGAATCTCAGATTCAACGTCCAAGGCGCTGGTGGCCTCGTCAAGGACCAAAATTTCTGGGTCTCTGTAAAGTTCCCTAGCTAGAAACAACCTCTGTCTCTGCCCCCCTGAAAGTCGTAATCCTCGATCTCCAACAATTGTACTGTATCCATGTGGAAGTTCTGAGACAAAATCCGCTACCCCAGCCATCTTAGCAGCTTTTTCAACCTGTTTTATATCAACGTCAGACATGGTTGTACCGATTTTTAGCGTTATGTTTTCGATGATAGAGCCGTCAAATGTTACGTTCTCTTGACTGACATAACCGATCTTACTCCGTATGCTAGCCAAGTCAGAGGAGCAATAGTCAAACCCATCATAGGTAATGTTTCCTGCCTCTGGCGTTCCGATACCGCATAACAAATTAGCAATAGTTGTCTTACCTGAGCCCGATACTCCAGCTAGCGCCACAATAGTGTTGGCTTTGATTGAAAGTGAGCAGTTATTAAGTGAAAGATTTTCACCGTCGTCATGTCTATAGCAAACATTCTGAAAGTTGATCTCTTTACGCAATCGACCCATCTCCGTACTATGAAATTTTTCTTTATGCCTCTCCGCTTCACGGCGTTCCTTATCGACAAACTCGATTCCACCTATGAATTCATAGGTATTTTGAAGACTGTTCTGGATTGCTAATGCATAGTTTAGGCTTTTATAAAAGAGAAGTATTGCGACGAGGACCGGGGCTAAGGGCTCTTCGAAATAGCTAATTTGAACAAAAATGACTGCTACTATACTGACTACAGCAATAGGCTCTCGCAATGCATGCGTAAAGCTTCCAGCTATTCCAGAACGTACTTGGTAGTTTGCTAAATTTGCTATAGAAGTTATAATTCTATTATCAAATATCGCCGCCTGCCGAGTTGCAAATAAATATTTGAATGCCTGAACAAATTGAATCAGTTGTTGAGATAGATTTTCATGTTCCTCTGTTGTTTTCCTAGATAGTTTACGGACATAATTTGCTAGATTTCGAAAAAATAATAATAAAATAAGTCCAACGGAGGCTGCGCCAAGGCCGAACCAGACGGCGACAAATCCCATGCATATAACAAAAGTCAAAAAATTAAACATATTGGCAATTAAAATATTAAGGTGATAAAATCCTAATAACGATCTATTACTCTGTTCATTAATCGTATTTACAAAATATCCAGTAGAGTTCTTTTTGAAGTACTCGTGATCAGCATCTCTATATGCAAAATATAATGCTTGCTTCAGTTTAGTCACTAAAACGCCACGGAAAAATGCGTTTACTGAGAGTGCCGAAAAAAGAAAAACACCTTTTGCGACAAATAACAAACTCATTGCAAGCAAAACGCCTCTAAGCGTAAAATTCAGCCCCAAATATGAAAAAACAATTTGTAAAAATTGTAAAAAATCGTCACCTTGCACTATAATTAAAGCATCTAATGAGCCGCTTGTTACATTCTGTAAAATTGGCAAGACCATCAAGAAGCCGAGACCTTCTGTAATTGAAGCTAAAAATGACAACAATAAAATGGCATAAATTTTCTTTCCCAGATAAGTCTCATAGATTTTAATGTATTTTATTATTGAAAACACTGAATTTTTTCTTTTTTTTGATGGTCCATGGTTTATTTAAGTCCGAAGATTTTGATAGTTAGTCAAAAAATCCAAATAAGCCATTTCTAATCCGGCTCGCAATGAAAGAGTCGGCTTCCAACCGCAGGCGTTTATTTTCGAACTATCTAGCAGCTTTTTGGGTGTTCCATCCGGCTTAGTTATATCGAAGGTAATGTTACCCTCATATTTAACGACATCGCCAATTAGATGCGCCAACTCCGCAATCGAAATATCCTCTCCGCAACCTATATTAATGTGACTACACATTTGTGTGGTAACTTCATTATACTTTTCCTTTGATATGTTCATCACATGAACACATGCCGAGGCAGCGTCATCAGAAGTTAGAAACTCGCGTCTGACCTTTCCTGAACCCCAGACAACGACAGTATTCTTGCCATTGATTTTTGCTTCATGAACTCGACGGATTAGTGCTGGAACAACGTGAGAGTTTTCCTGATTATATAAATCACCAGCGCCAAAAAGATTAGTTGGCATAACGCAACGATAGTCTAGCTGATGGCTGTCTCCATATTGCCTATTGTAGCTTTCAACTAGCTTCAATCCCGCTATTTTAGCAATTGCATAAGGCTCATTGGTTGGCTCCAAGCGCCCGGTTAAAAGCTCTGACTCGACAATCGGCTGCTCAGCATACTTCGGATATATGCAACTAGAACCAATAAACATCAGTCTTTTAATTCCCGCTCTGAAAGCCGAGTCTATTATGTTAATAGGTATAATTAAATTGTCATAACAAAATTCAGCAGGGTATGTAGAGTTTGCAAATATCCCACCCACCTTGCCTGCTGCAATATATACTTCATCAATAGTATTTATCTCAAAAAATGCTCTTACTTCAGACTGATCACGCAAATCTAGCTCGCGTTTTGGTTTTGTAATAATTATAACGTTTTTGCATTTTTGTAGTTTTCGAACGATTGCGGCGCCTAGCATGCCTGCATGCCCGGCCACGAATACTCGACGTTTTATTGAATCTGCCATTGTTCACAATCCTCCTGTAGGGGTTGTATAGTGTCGTTTACTTTCGAATTCCGCCATAAACACCAAATTGCAAAAAAGCACTTTAAACAAAACATATGAGTGGAGCTTGAGGAATAGCCATCATCTTAATTTAAGAGATTTAAGTTTTTCAAAAATAGAGAGCCCAAAAACCCGTAATAAAACATACTTAAGTTTCATCTGAAATACATGACTTGACCGATATACATTTACTAGCGCAGGATTTATGTACAACTTCGCAGGTTGTCCCTTTAATTTTCTATTGAAAGTTACGTGCTCGCAAGTGTCGTGAGGGTAATCGCCATCTACTGAGTAATCAGCCATCATAAACGCTTCATATCTATAGATACCTAAGCCACCAAAAGCAGACTCCACAGCAATCCATTGACTCCCTGGTTTAATTTTTAGAATCTTGTCAATCATCGATATTTTATACGCTTTTGCCGAGTTAACCCCCAAGTTTACCAAACAATTAAATGTCCTATAAGGGTCCCTTGGGCTCCAATAATTATGGCGTAGCGCCCACAAGTCATAGTATCCTTTTGGTTGATTGGCAAAACATGCCATCCAATCCTGCTTTATCCAACAGCTTTGGACACTTTCAGGAGTTATTTGGCGACACATTCCATCAAGATCAGCAACTACTACGTAATCAATGCTTAAATATTCAGGTCGAGTTCGTATTTCATTGACATAAACATCCCTACAAACGGCTATTCTTCGGGCTCGCTGTGGATACTTATAGCTAAGCTGCCCCATGGAGATATAATCAAAAAATGGCACTTCTAATTTGAGCCCACGTAGAGAAGCTTCGGTATCATCTACGCTATCTGACTCTATCAAAAGCCAATAAACGCTCACGGAACCGTCAAATATTTTTTTTAAACGGTGAACCTCCTCAGATATAGTATCCTGGCAATTTCTAACGGTGCCTACTATCAAAAAACTATATCCCCTTAGCGGACACGCTACCTTATCAAGCATAATTAAAAATCATCTAATGTCCAATACTTAGAGATGCAACATAATCAGCTAAGTCAATTTTAGCTTCCCAACCAAGAGATTTAGTTTTTGTCACAACTAAATCTGCGCCCATTCTATTCCCAATGCGCGCAGGCAGCATTTCAATTTCTTTGCCATATAGCTGGGCAACCTGAAGCACTGACCAAGATTTATCATGCCCGATTCCATATCCGTCGCCTTCACCCGCTTCGCCTACCAACTTAAGGCCGTTTACGATATCGTCAACATGCGTAAAGTTGCGCTCTTGGGTCCCTGGGCTTACCACTTTTAGACTTTCACCATCACGTGCTTGCCGAGAAAATATTCCAATGACAGTCGCATAATCACCCGCAGCGATCTCTCTACCACCATATGCGTTGTAGAAATATACTATTGCATAGCTTAACGAAAACCATTTACTAAAACTCTCAATTAATCTGGTATTGCTAGCCTTGGTCCAACCATAAGGTGATTGACTAGGTCCGAGACCGTCATCAGCGAACTTTGTGCTACTACCAGCATAAACTAGTTTAGCTGAGCGGTTGACACAAAACCGCAGCACGTTAAACGTACCTCTTGCATTACTCTCCCATACAGTATCTAGATCAAGAAAGCTTCTTTCTACCCGAGAATACTCACCAAGGTGAAATACAAGATCGGGAGAAAAATCGACAATCTTTTCAATATCGGTCGTACTACCAGTCAAATAACTTACACCGGGAACATGGTTCGCGATATGGCCAGTCGAATAGTTGTCCAAACTAAAAACATTCTTATAACCTGTATTAACCAATAGCTCACATAGGTGACTTCCTATAAAGCCAGCTCCACCAGTTACTAAAACCATACTCTCAATTGTAAGCTTCTCATTTACTTGCACTCAACTAACACTCAATTATTTCAAAATATGGAAGTGCAAACACCAATTTCTTACCTTTAAGCGTTTTCAGTGACATAAAGAACTCTCTAAAATGCCACGGCAAGACTAGGATATAGTCAGGATTATTCGCTAACATTTCGGACTCTGGAACCATGGGGATGTCGGTGCCCGGTGTATAACACCCAAATTTCTCTTCATTTATTTCGCCAATTTCAGAGATAAGAGAACTGTTGAGATCGTAATACTGTAGCAAAACATTTCCTTTTGTCGATGCGCCGAGGCCAGCAACTCTCTGGCCCTTGCTCTTACACTCTTTAAGGAACTCCATTAACTTTTTTTGTTCAAAGCTAACTCGTTCCCTAAAATCCAAAAAAGCAGCGCCGCTCGATAGGCCCAAGTTTTGTTCGCTCTCCAATATTTTCTGGATTAAGGTTTCGTTGCACTCACGTTCCGAATTATTCTGCGCGATCTCAACCGAAAAGCTACCTCCGTTTATCGCATTAAATTCAACGTCGACAATCTTTAAGCCTGTTTTTTCAACGATAAATTTTATTTGTCTGAGCGCATAGAATTCAAGATGTTCGTGACAAATTGTATCGAAAGAATTAGTTTTCAACATTTCTGGCATATAGCTTTGCTCCATTATCCACACACCATCATCAGCTAATACCTCTGAGACCTCTCTCGCAAATTGAACAGGATCCTCAAGATCATAAAACATCGAAAAAGACGTAATTACTTTTGCCTTTACGTCACCAAGGTGATGGTTGACCACATCTGCCGTAAAAAAATCAGGTATCAATTCAATATCATCTGGATAATACCCAGAAAACTTGATGCCCGTAGGGTCGATACCAACAAGCCTATAGCGTCCCGACGGATATGAGCGTAGCGTCGTCGCATCGTTACTACCGATATCGATAATCAGATCGTCTTTATTAAGAATTCCTGCTGAGATCACTTTCGCGACTTTACTCTGCAAATGCTGGACCATGCTAGGGTTTAATCCAGAGCGATACCCATAATTAAGACCGTACATTTCAGATATATCATAGCTTTGCTTTAGTTGAACAAGGCCACAGCCTCCTATTTCGGAACACATTACAAGCTCGACTGGCCCATTTGTGATATCTTGGCCTTTAAGTTTAGGAAATAATCCGGTTAGGGATTGATTCCCCAAATCAAAAATAGTGGTTAGCTCAGTGCCTTTGCAGATGCGGCATGCTTTGATGGTTTTATACACAAGTACTCCTGACATCACTTTTCAAAGAAGATATTAATCTTTCTAACAACCCTTGATCAGAAGAGGAACAACGAGGCAATATTGAAAGACGGTCCACTATTTGTATTAGCTCTTTGCTCTCAGGTGCAGATAGCCGATAACGCCCCATTGAAATGGTTAGTCTATGCCAAATAGATCGCGCGTAAAGACGCGATCTCTAACATCAGCCAAGTCAGAATGTAAACGGTTGGCAATAATCAGATCGGCCTTGGCCTTAAAAGTCTTCAAGTCTTGGAAAACTAAGGAATTAAAGAATGTATCCTCGCTGAAGGTTGGTTCGTAAACAATGACTTCCACCCCTTTGGCTTTTAGGCGTTTCATAATGCCTTGAATAGCGCTTTGACGGCAATTGTCCGAGCCTTCTTTCATAACAAAGCGGTAAATGCCCACCACACTTGGTTTTCTTGCTAATATCTGCTCTGACAAGAAATCCTTTCTTGTCCGGTTGGCATCCACGATGGCCTGGATTAGGTTTTGCGGCACCTGGTCGTAGTTTGCAAGAAGCTGCTTCGTGTCCTTGGGAAGGCAATAACCGCCATATCCGAATGAGGGGTTGTTGTAATGGCTCCCGATACGTGGATCGAGACAAACACCCTCGATGATCTGGCGCGAATCTGTAACCGTCGCAAGCGAATAGCTGTCCAGTTCATTGAAAAAAGCGACCCGCATGGCTAGAAAGGTGTTTGCGAAGAGCTTGATTGCCTCGGCCTCGCCTGAGTCTGTCAGCACAACGGGCGTATCTTTGTCCAATGCCACATCTTTTAGGAGTTCTGCAAAATCCCGCGCCCGTTCAGAACGCTCACCTACCACGATCCGCGAAGGATACAGATTATCATGGAGGGCCTGGCCCTCCCGCAGGAATTCCGGACTGAAGATGATGTTGTTTGTACCAAGCATTGTGCGAAGCTCTTCGACGAAACCAACAGGAATTGTAGATTTGATAATAATGACAGCGTCTGGCGTGATCGCTGCGACTTCGCGCGAGACTTTCTCTACCGAAGAAGTGTCGAATTTGTTGGTTTTAGGTTCGTAGTCTGTCGGCGTTGCAATAACCACGTATACTGAGCCCTGAATAGCCTCTTCCAGCGAAAGCATGGCGCGCAGGTTTAGATCATGTGTCTGAAGATACTCTATCATCTCTCGATCATCGATCGGGCATTGGCCTTCATTAATCATGTCTACGCGTGTCTGCGAGATGTCCACGCCAACCACTTCGTGTTTTTGCGCAAGCAGAATGGCATTCGACAGGCCAACGTAACCCAAACCAACAACAGCAATTTTCAAGTAATAAACACCAAATTTTGATTTAAATCATTAATTTTAATAAATATATCAACACCTCATTTCGAAGGTCCAGCAAGACACCCTCCCGCCCGTGAAGGGTACCCTCATAACATGCTCTGGTAGTCCGAAATTATCTGCCCACCCGTTTGGCTGGTGACTATTTTACCTTCCGGCCATTCACTTTCATACCCCACATAAACAAAGTGCAACTCAAAATCCCGTGCCAATTCGAAGTCGAGCCTGGAATCGCCAAAATATATCGCGCCAGGCCTTAATAAATCCATTTCTCGAAGCTTTATCATATTATCAAATTTGGTTGTTGGAGACCCCAACACAGTCTTAAAATCACCTAGCATCCCCCTTGTTCGAAACACCGCTCGAACTTCGTCTTCGGCACCACCGGTATTTACTGCAAGCGGAATATTCTGGGTCTGGAGCCACGCTAAATAGGCCGCAAAACCGGGAACAAATGGGCATCGACACAGGCTTTCAAAAACGATTTTACCAAAATCGACGCAGGCGGCATCAGTTAGGGCTTGCCAGTCTTCAACCCCTAACTGATGCCTAAAAAAATTTGCGAATTTTTCAAATCGAGAAACACCCCCCGTTTTTTTATGCCATGCTACAAACGCCGCCACAATTTTTGGGTCGTATTGCACTAGCACTTTTCCCAAAGCATCACTTTTCAATCTATTTGACTGCAGTATTACACCGTCACAATCAAAGATTATGGATGAACAACCTTTCAAAGTCAGAGTCACTATCGCTTTGCCATGATGCTGCGAACCCACTCCAAATCTTCGGGTGTGTCAACGGCAATAGATGTACCAGAGAGTTCAATCATTTGCACTTCCCAGCCCATCTCGGCAAAACGGAGAATTTCGATATCTTCCACCTCTTCGTGGGGTGTTTTTCCACCGTTTTTGGCAAAGTCAGCAAGCGCTTTACGCGGGAAACTGTATACACAGATTTGTTTGCGAGAAAATTGAAAGCTGTTGTCTTTGGTACCGGGAATTGGTGCACGACTCATATACATCATCTGACCATCTTGGCGGACAATCACCTTAGGAATGGTTCTTGAGCGAAATTCGGCTTCGGTTTCAATCCAGGCCCAGCCATTAATAATGGACGTCGGCGCCGCGAGGCCAGCCTTGATTACCGCTTTAATATCAACCGGCTCCATCAGCGGCTCATCCCCCTGAAGGTTGATGTAAACATCAGCAGAAACCTTTTGCGCAAACTCGGCTATCCGGTCAGTGCCGGTCAGGCAATCTACTGAGGTCATCACGACTTGTGCCCCGAATTTCTCGCATACCTGCAAAATTTCATCGCTATCCGTCGCAATAAAAACCTTTTCAGCACATACCGCTTCAACTGCCCGGGCATAGGTGTGCTCGAGCATCGACTTTCCGCAAATTTCTACTAACGGTTTGCGTGGAAGGCGAGAAGAGGTAAGGCGCGCTGGAATCACAACAACATAATCCATTTTAGGTACTCCTTTAAGCCGTAAATATGGATCGGTTACTCAAATTGTAATGGGTCTTGGTGAGGGACACCGCCTGAATTTTAGATTTACTTGCGAGTTGGGCCAATAGCTGAGCAATTTCTTGAAAGCTACAGGATTGTCCGTCATACCCATCAAACCCTACCAGCAAGATTTCGGAGGCGCCCGCCTGCTCTGCAATGGCCCACGCATAGGCCAAGGCCTCAGGTTGGTTGATTGTACATCCATTTGGCTTTGGGTCAAAACCAACTTCAGAGTTGATTTGAACGCCATAATCCACGACCTGTGGACGCACTAAAATTTGTCTTTTTATGTTTTTGGAGAAGGCTTTTGTCGAGGTGTAAAGTGGAACATCACTCCAAGATTTTTTTCTAAGCAAATGTATCATTCGAGCCGGGTTAATACAAACCACACCGCTCAGATGCTCTGGCGGTAGGAAGTCCACATAGTTGATAGCCAAGCACTTTGCACCGACCTTATCCCCATAGGCCTTAACTTGTGGCCAATACCTTCCACCATTTGCCCCGGAAGCCACCAGCATTACCGGTCGGCCCTCCCACTGGCCACTCACGTCACTTTTGCCCTCAGGTTGGCACAAGAGTTGGGCCATAGCGTTCTCAATATTTGCTTCGCTATAGAAAGTCGGGGCCTCCAACTGGCTCAGAGTTTGGATCATGGTCAAGATATCAATGGGTTGATATTTTTTTGATGATATCATCTGCTGAACATAACTCGGGTGCAGTGAACGTAACCCGGCCTCGTAATAAAAAATATTCGTCCCCCACTCACATTCATGCTTCAGGTCCATCAACCAGCCAGTTGCTGCGCGTTGGATATCCAGATCACTAAAATCGTGCCACCCGCGTCTAGACATTTCCAAGGCTAGATATTCGGTCTGGGTGTTTCCAGCACCCCGCCCCATGCCTGTAATCGTTGCGTCAACCCAAGTTGCGCCTGCATCCAGCGCTGCCAACGAGTTTGCGACTCCCAAGCCGATATTGTCATGGCCGTGAAACCCGACTGGCTTTGCCGAGTTGGCTCGAAACAAACCCACAATCCGCGTCACATCTTCTGGGGTAAGATTGCCGAGGCTGTCGGCAAAATACAGTGCTTCAAAATTTATGAATTCAGCTTCCAAACGGGCAACCAAAGTCGTGATCTGCGTATCATCCGCCTGCGAAATTTGCATAATGTTAAAGCCGACATCATAGCCAGCACATTTAAGCCACGCCACCATATCGACGCAGTCCATGACTTGCCCAATATGAGCAGCGATCCTTACAAGACCCACAGCGGTATCTGATGCCTTTACAAATGAGGCTTCTAGATCTTGACGCCAGGTTTTTGTCAAATAATCAGAGGCGTTGATCATCACGCCAAACTGCACATTGCTTGGTAGCTGTAGTTGAGAAAGAAGAGCTTCGCTCGTATAGGCAAAAGGACCTACATATTTTGTTTTCGGCGTGAAACGAAAGCCCAATTCGATGACATCGACACCGCCAAATGCGAGATTATCAATGTATTCCTGAGCCTGAGAAATATTGAAATCCCAATCCGTATAATATCCGCCATCACGAAGCGTGCAATCCAAGAACGTAATGCTGGGTGAGGTACTGTTATGCATCTAGTATTCACTCATTTTGTCAATCTGAATTGCCTCTAGTTTCCTAGACGCCATCTTGTTTCGTTTCTGTCACTAAACTCATTTCTTTTTCAAGAGCTTCAATCTCTAGGCGTAGTTCTTCGAATTCGTGGCGTTTGCGTTTAATGAACCTATGCGTAAGCAGTGACTTTTCACGAATGCCCCTAGGTGTGAGGAGATAAACATATTGTCTCTTGTGTGAGTTATTTTTAAAATTTTCGAGTTTTACAAAACCTTTTGCTACAAGAGCCGTAAGTAGATAATAAGCTGACCCATTAGAAATACCCACATTATCAGCAATTTGCCGCGTCGACAGATAAGGATTTTCACTTACGAGTCTTAACACGCGCGTGCGGGCATCATTTTGTAACTTTTCTCTACGACTGGCCACAACAGCCTCTTTGAATAGCTACCGCACGAAGCCTGGTGCAATCACACCACACTGTGTTTTTCGATACAAGTTTTTTTACACAATTCATATTACTGTTCAAATATGAACAGTAATCTAATAAAATATATAAGACCAGAAGAAATTTATTTTATAAAGGCTATATGATGGCTAATTCCAAGATTGCAGGGTTGTTATAAAATATAACAAGAGGCTCTTAGAAGGATTTATACCCCTAAAGTACAAGGTTTTATTCTTATGAACTTTCACAAACCTCTTTGCCATTTTTATTTTTAATGCTACCTTTATTCAGAATTGAACAGCTGGAAACTATTTATGTCTAACATTTTAAAAAATTGGTTCCTTTTGCAATTCAAGCCAAATGCCCATAAACTTGCTGAACGTAACCTTCACCGTCAAGGATTTGAGACGTTTCTGCCTCTACAAGAAACCACAGACCGAAAAAAAACTAGTTTTATTGACAATCTAAAGCCACTCTTTCCCGGATATATGTTTGTAACCTTTGATATTCAAGATGCACCTTGGCGCAAAATTAATAACACCATAGGAGTTTCAAAACTCGTTAGCTTTAATAGCTACCCCAAACCAGTCCCGATTGATCTGGTCTCAGGCCTTATGCTGCGCTGCGATGTATCCGGCAAACTTTTACCTCCCAAGCGGCTTAATAAAGGCGATGAAGTTCAATTCTTGAATGGCCCTTTCGCAAATTTTGTTACCACAGTCGAAGAAATTGATGCGCAGCAGCGCGTTTGGGTTTTGATGAAACTCATGGGGCGATCAACCCGAATTTCTGTAAATATTGAAGGCCTTAAAATCACAAAATAAATTACCAGACATTTATTAAAAATTCATAAACTTTAAAAACTCACAATCTTTTTGTTAGTTCAGGCTTTTGTCCTACTATATGCTTTTTGATGTAACATCTCATAGCTCGCTCTCCAAAGTCGATAAAACCGTTGATTATTAGGGCTTCTAAATTATATATATGTTACTATAAGTAGAGAATTAATCATTTCTTATTTTCAATCAAAAGACAGTGTCAGTATTTGCCTTGCGTCATTAAGCTAAGTCCCTAATGTGATTGATGGACCACAGCGAAACAAAAAATATCATCCAAAAACCAAATTGAGTTGACTTACCACACCTGGTAAAAACCTTGAAGCTCCAGAAGTATCGAGGTCAATACCACTTACTATCATAGTTACAAACCACAAGCCACAACCTACCGTTAAAAATAGGATAACTTCTGAATAAAATTACGGCGCTTAAAAAAACCCATTAGCTATTCAATTGAGTTCTTATGGGATCGAATAAATTAAAAATATTGAAGAATTTGGTAGCGGAGGAGGGACTTGAACCCCCGACAACCGGATTATGATTCCGATGCTCTAACCAGCTGAGCTACTCCGCCACGATAGAAACATCCATTATTGCCCCTATTGAGACACGTCAAGTCAAATTTACTATAAACGATTGCCATCTATGAATCCAGGTGTAGTAATAATACTAGATTATAAAAGGTAGGGAAGTATGGACATAATATTAATCCTAAATGATATAGTTGGAAAAGAAAATATACTTTTAGATACCGAGTGTGGATCTTATAACCAAGATTGGACTGGAAAATATATATCGACCCCACTGGCTGTTGTGAAACCAGCATCAACACTTGAAGTTAGTCAAGTTGTAAGGGCCTGTTATGAAAGTGAGGTGGCAATAGTCCCTATTTCAGGGAACACTGGGTTGTGTGGTGGAACCAGTGCAAACAATGCAGTTATGATTTCCCTAGAACGTCTAAATAAAATCCAGAAAATTAAGTCTCAATCCCAGGTCGCAATAGTGGATGCCGGGGTAATTTTATCTAATTTGCATAGTGCTGTCGAAGAGTTTGACTTAGTGTTTCCATTAACGTTTGGGGCAAAAGGATCCTCTATGGTAGGGGGGGTATTGTCAACAAATGCCGGTGGCTCGAATGTATTAAAGTATGGGAATACTAGAACTTTATGTATGGGCCTTGAAGTTGTACTTCCAGACGGACGAATATTGGACTTAATGAGTGAATTGCATAAAGACAATACTGGTTATGACCTCAAAGATTTAATTATCGGTGCCGAAGGTACATTAGGCATTATAACTGCTGCTGTTTTAAAGTTAAGCCCAAGGCCGGTTGCTTATACAACGGCAATGATTGCCACTAGCTCATTAGATAATGCCTTAAAAGTATTAAATATATTACAAGAAGAGACTGGTGGAGGAGTGGAAGCGTTTGAATATATGCCTAAGAACTATATTGAAACACATCTTACAAAAGTTACTAATTCGCGACCACCTTTTGATAAGCTTTATGACGTTAACATAATGTTAGAAATAGGGTCAACTATAGCTGGTGATAGTATATCGCCAGTCACTGGGAAAAGTGTGTTAACCGAAAGTATAGAAGAAATTTTATCACACCTTTTAACATCTGGTGAACTTTTAGATGCTGTGATTGCACAGTCAGAATCACAACGAATTGAAATGTGGGAACGTCGAGAAGCGTCCGCAGAGATTACCATAACGAACGAACCACTAATAATAACAGATGTAGCTGTTCCATTAGAAAAAATATCAATTTTTATCAAAAAAATGGATGTAATTATCCAAAAAATAGACCCAGGTTCAAGAGAATTAACGGTAGCTCATTTAGGGGATGGTAACATCCACTATGCTATTTATCCTACTAAATTTGATGAGATATTGTTTGATAAATTAACTAACTGTCTTGAGGAGTTAGTACAGGAACTAGGTGGTAGTTTCTCCGCAGAGCATGGAATAGGGTTATCAAAAAAGAAAAGTATGGCGCGTAGAAAAGATCCTGTGGCTTTGGAAGTTATGCATTCAATTAAAATAGCTCTAGATCCAAAAAATCTTATGAATCCAGGTAAGGTTCTCCCAGATCCTTAGTTTAAGGGAACCTTTATAACCAAGAGAAATAATCAGAAGGTGCTTTTGATCGGAGCCGCTCAGCCAATTCAATGCCTAGCTCCTCAGCATCTTCTTCTAAACAGATACCAGACTCAGTCAGCTTTTGACTTCCATCAGGTTTTATAATTTCTGCCTTAAAATGAATATTACCATTTTTGAGTATAGCACAACCTGCAATTGGTGTCTGGCAAGACCCATCAAGAGCTTTTAAGTACGCGCGTTCACAGCTCAAAACTCTCTCTGTTTTATAATCATTAATTCTTTCTAATAAATGAGCAGCAGATAAATCGGACACGCGTCTCTCTATCCCTATTACTCCTTGTGCAACAGCTGGAAGCATATCACTAACATCAATAGGAAAAATTGGTACATCAGAAATCCGAAGACGATTTAAACCCGCCATTGCTAGCAACGTCCCAAAGGCGATACCAGATCTTAGTTTTTTTAACCGGGTTTGAACATTTCCACGAAAATCAATAACCTGCAAATCATTTCGAAAATTCAATATTTGCGCTGTTCTTCGTACACTAGATGTACCTAGAATTGCGTCCTTCGGTAGATCATCTATCGAAGAATACTCAAATGACAAAAAAGCATCCCTCATGTCTTCTCGAGGAAGATATGTATCAATTTGAAGGCCACACGGCTGTAAGACGGGCATATCTTTCATAGAATGTACAGCAATATCAATACTTCCCGAAAGAAGTTCATGTTCAATTTCTTTGGTAAATAATCCCTTCCCACCTATCTCTTTTAATGGACGGTCAGTTATTAAATCACCACTAGTTGTTATTTTTACAATTTCGAATGCATTAAGTGGTAACTCAAATTCTGATGAAAGACGATTTCGGACTTCTTCCGCTTGAGCCACAGCCAGTAAGGACCCCCTGGTCCCTATTCTCAAAGGCTTTTTGGACGAAGGCATATTATATTTTCTACTAAAAATTTTTCTGACTCGACTTATATGTTTTTACCATAGTTTATAATCCTTAATGTCTTCTTATTACAAAGGGCTCAGAACCCTAGTTACATTGATTTTTTTATTCCTCAAGTAGTGATAAAAGATAATCCCCGTAATTAGTATTACTAAAATACCTAGCGGACTTTTCTAATTGACACTTATCAATCCACCCTTGATTAAACGCAATTTCTTCTAAATTAGCCACCTGCAGACCTTGACGTTTTTGTAAAGTTTTTACAAAATTTCCAGCCTCGATTAAACTTCCATGAGTCCCTGTGTCAAACCACGCATAGCCACGCCCAATTTTTTCAACCCTTAGTAAAGATTTCTTTAAATAAAACTCTAAAAGAGTTAAGATTTCGAGTTCCCCTCGTCCCGACGGTTTAAGTGTCTTCGCCAAGTCTGGTGCGTCCTCATCAAGAAAATATAAACCGGTTGCGACATAATTTGATACAGGCTCTAAAGGTTTTTCTACTAGACTATTTACTAGTCCATCAGAGTTAAACCCAATTACACCGTACCTTCTTGGATCAGCAACGTGATAACCAAACATAGTCGCACCAGATTTATAATTACCAGCTCTCTCAAGTATTTCAGACAAGCCATGACCAAAGAAAATATTATCTCCAAGAATTAAAGCTGAAGGCGCTCCATTCAGGAATTTTTCTGCTAAAATGTAAGCTTGCGCAATTCCATCTGGACTCGGTTGCACAACAAAAGTTAAGCTAATTCCCCACTGCTTACCGTCGCCCAAAAGCCTCTTAAATGAAGGCAAATCTTCTAAAGTAGTAATAATAGCTATATCTCTAATACCTGAAACCATCAAAACTGACAAAGGATAGTAAATCATAGGTTTATCGTAAATAGGCAAAAGTTGCTTTGAAATTCCAAGTGTAATTGGATATAGTCTTGAACCTGAACCTCCAGCTAAGATTATCCCCTTTCGTTTTTTCATTTATTTACACCTAATCTATTTTTTACAGAGTAATTTTTTTGAAGCGGTTCCCACCAATCTTTATTTTTAAGATACCATTTAATAGTGAACTGTAGACCTTCATCCAAAGACACTTTTGGCTTCCAACCTAGTTCGGTCTGAATGCGTGTAGAATCTACAGCGTAACGGATATCGTGCCCAGGTCTATCTTCAACAAATACAATCTGCTTAGAATAAGGTTGTTCTGATGGGAGTAAGCGATCCAAGATCTCACAACACTTTAATGCTATTCGGAGATTAGTATATTCACTATCTCCACCAATATTGTAAGTCCTCCCCGGTTTACCTCTACCAAGGACGCAAAGTAATGCCTCTACATGATCACTAACAAACAGCCAGTCTCGAACGTTTGCTCCACTACCATATATAGGTATTGAATTACCTGAAATAGCATTAATTATAATAGTCGGAATTAACTTCTCCGGAAATTGGTTATTGCCGTAGTTATTTGAACAATTAGTTATTAGAACTGGAAGGTCGTATGTTGCAAACCATGCTCGAACAAGATGATCACCAGCCGCTTTTGATGCTGAATACGGGCTATTTGGCGCATATGGATTAAGCTCAGTAAATTTTCCTGTCGACCCTAAACTACCATAAACTTCATCAGTTGAAACGTGGTGAAACCGGAATTCACTGGGCCTACCTTTTGAGATCCAGTACTCTTTTGCTACTTCTAGTAAATTAAAGGTTCCGTTTACGTTAGTCTTAATGAAAGGCTCTGGTCCATCGATTGAACGATCAACATGAGACTCAGCTGCTAAGTGTATAATAGTATCCGGTTCATATTTAAAAATAATTCGGCGCATCTCAGAAAGATCACAAATATCAGCTCGCTCAAAACTATAATTTGGCATTTTTTCAAAATTTTCAATATTTTTTAAGTAACCAGAATATTTTAAAGCATCTAAATTAATGACAAAATTACCCTTACTTACGACTGCCTGTACAACAGCTGAACCTATAAAACCTGCCCCACCCGTAATTAAAATCTTCATTCTTTAACCTCAAACTTAAATGGACTTATTATGTCCAAAAAACTTTTCGAAATTTTGTCTTTAG
>Ga0209630_10000934_pt1 | contig 32896 bp, 33 predicted proteins | sample COG_01_FD_184745 | JGI IMG/M metagenome (GOLD analysis project Ga0209630, IMG submission 184745) | Pelagic Microbial community sample from North Sea - COGITO 998_met_01 (SPAdes) (version 2) | ecosystem: Environmental > Aquatic > Marine > Neritic zone/Coastal water | place: Helgoland, sampling... | reverse complement strand
AGACACTTTAAGTCAGACCGCCATTGCCGAGCGGCTGGCTACTCTGTACGATTCCCCAGATTCCAGCAAACGTACCCGGACAGAGCACCGGAAGAAGAACTCAAAATTTTACGTGAACATTATTGGCCTCGTGACCGCCAACTGCGCAAGCTCCAATTACTTGTGAGCGAAAAGGAACGCGCGATTGAAAGGTCGTGTTCGCACGAGTGGGAGCGGGACTTTACGAGCCATGACCATCGCTCTCGCTATTGCTGCCTTAAGTGTGGATCTTCTCGCTAATCATCAAACCATAATGGGAACGACGACGTTTCGACGACCGGCGGTACGTGTACGGGGCGCGCAGTCTTGTTTACGAGTGTTTGGCTGAAATTTCCGGGTGTCAAAGATATGAGTTCGAGTTCATTCCGCCGACGTGACAGATTGTATGTACGTTTCATGTATAATAGGTAATTGTCGATCTTGAGCCAGTGACACGTGTCTGGAGTCAACGTGTCGTAAACTGATGCCAAGTTGAGTCTTGTGGACGATAAAAAGTCCACAAGACCCACATTTGTGCGTTTAAGCGTCTGCACGATGACGTGTGGTGTCCCCACGACGACAAACCGGCCAAATGGGAGAAATACGGGCTGTACGGACATGATTAACAGTGATGAACGTCAGACTGTATTTTAATTGAAAATATTTAAAATGATTTTGTTTTAAATGGAAAAATTAATCACTGTCATTTCCAAAAAGCTCGTTCGCCGCTCTCTCTTTCGAAGCTTTTTCTATTTGTTTTCGTCCGGCGCGGTTTATCTCATTTTGACGAATGTCGCCGAAAATATATTCGTCAAAATTGAACTTCCCGTTCAACCGTTTCAGGACATAAATGGGTGTTTTCAAGCCGTTTCCCGCAGCAGAGGCTCCCCCGTTCGTTTTGTTAGGTTTCAAACGGACATAGGACCGATACAGGGTACAATACAGACCCCGTAGCACGTGTTTGACGGGACTCGATGTAGATTTTTCAATGACGCCTACAATCATTCCTGGTTCGAGACTGTGTGCACCGTTGGCGGGCAAGTACCAATGCAGTGTGTTTTTGTTGTCGAACCATTGACACTTGCCCCTTTTATTTTTGTCGTGGGCTAACACGTAACCAAACGTTGAACGCCGCCAAAAAAACGTACTGGGTGTCGGTGTTTTGTATTTATCGCCAAAAGCCGCATGGTCATTAACATACTCTTTATTTCGGACGCTAAAGGATGTCGATCCAATGGGGGTTTCTGATTTATGATTCCAATATAGACCCATGGTGTACGACGTAAAATCTGCCAAGAGATTCTCGACCATCTTCGCGGAGCCGTCACGATGTTGCCACTCAGAAACTGCAAACGATATTTGCGCGATGTGGTCGTCCAAATCATTATTTATATCGTAGCGTTTCTCAATAACGCTACGTTCATTGTCGCTAAGATAGTGAGTCACTTGTCGTAGTTTTTCGGCCGCAGTGTTCACCTTTGGTGGTAATGCGTGTCGCTCTTTTCTGGGGGTGCGTATCGACAATGGTTTTAAGAATATAGCCTCTTTGCCTGAAAAATGGTGGGGGTCGTCTTTAGATTTTCGATCTATGTAGTACACACCTTTCCTGTTGGACCACCGTGTACGTTTTATTTCGGTATTATCCCCCATTGTTGTTGTCCGTGTTCCCCGTTCAATGATGACTGCGAGCATGCCTGCCTTTAAATCATCAGTGTCCGTGTCCGGTGTGCGCCAGGCAAAGAGAGGCTGTCTGCGTCCCGCCTTCGTGATCCATTTTGCATTTTCATCCTGGACAGACTTGTGGTTATACTTTAACGAGGTAGTAATATACGCAATGTTTCCAATAACTTTGAAGGAGGCATTGGCTGTCGGCGGCTGTGTAAAATTATTCCAATATGTGTATCTCACCGCGTTGTCTAATTTCGAAGAATTAAAGTACGACCCAGTGTTCTGAAAGTGTTCTGAATAGGCTTCCATAACTGCCTGCACGCTCGAGTTCAATTCCCCCCTTTTTGTACGGATTTCACTCTCGATTTTGCCATTTTCCAAGTCGCCCATGATTCGCAGAGGGGTCACCGAAGACGAAGATGCAGTGGTGTCAGCAGACGAAGATGCAGTGGTGTCAGCAGACGAAGATGTGACACGCTGGCGCTTTCCGGTCAGAACAGACTGTTGTGGCCGGACACGTTTCATTTCGGCCGGCAATAGATGCTTTAAATCTTTTGCAAATGATTTATACATTAGATTTAAAATATGTTCTTAAATAGGTTTAAAATGCAAAACTCAAACTTGTGATAAACATATGTTGGTATGATTATAAAAGGAAAGAAATGTACAAAGAGAATATGTCTAGCCGTTATATTGAAATGGGGTTTACAGAAGAGTCGTCCGAAGAGGCGACCGTACGATTTGGAGACGATTTGCACGCGGGCTGTCATTGGTTGATGACACGCGAAACAATCGGCCAGGTCCCTAAACGCTTAAAACGAAGCAGTAGTGATCGGTCTCCGACGTACACAGGGTCCGTAGTGCGTTTGTCTGGTCTCACGTGGACTATCACGGCTTTCGACCCTATGCACGCATTGATTCGTCTGACCCGGGCACCTTTGAACGACAAGAGTCGGTGGGAGCATATTTCCGACGCGCGTCTCGAGTGGATACAGGTTCGTCACACCGGACCGACCGTTACTATCCCAAAAGCTTCTTGGTGGAGGTCGGTTGGATACGTGGACGTGTCGCTGGCATGGCTGGACACGGAGCGTTTGACTCACGCGACCAGCGATAATATTTTGGACATGTACATTCGCCATGGTCGCCCTCTTGAGCCGGGTACACAGTGGACATTGTGGAGGGCTATTACAACCCTGAGTCGTGAGTTTGTACACGAGCCAACGCGTCCAAAGCCGAGCGGTATATCTAGCGACGACGTGCATAATTTCAAAGTGGAATGGATGACGTATTTCAATGCGTTGTGCGACGCGTGTCGTGTAGAACAGGACACGTTCAGCGATAGGTTGTACAACGGTTCAATAGAAACGGTCCTCGAGCTTTTTCCACTGCGTGTACGCACAGATTTAAAGATAAAGTTGGATCACTGGCAACATCCACAGCCGCATCTTGCGAAAATGAATGCGTGTTGGAGAAAAGACTGTTTGCCATTGGTCGGCTTCAAATGCCATCGGCTAGACAAGGAAACGTTTACGTTGACGTTTTCGGTGGAGATTCACAACATGTCGTTCGTACAACCGGTACGTTACGAGCCCGGCGTTCATTTGCAGTTACAGCGCTTATTTTTCTTGTTGTTTCCTAAAACATACTCGGGTCTACGTGTGTCTGGTCCGATGGACGAACAATACCTTCAAAACATATTACGGTGTTCACGTAAATCTTGGCAAAGGGGGTCCGGCCCGGGCCCAGATTTCGAAGGTACGCTGTTTCCATACCAGAAACAGTGTTTGGACTGGATGGTGACGCGCGAACGTAGCGATAGCCAACAAATGCCGACATCGTCATGGGGGTGGTCTCGCCATGAGCTGGACGATGGATTTGTATTCCACACGTCTCCCTTTGGTTTTTTGTCGCTAACTCCTCCCAATAACACCATTCGTGGCGGTTTATTGGCACAGGATGTTGGAATGGGTAAGACGGTTGAAATGCTCGCGCTGATGGCCACTCATAAAGCGAACGGACCGACGTTGGTCGTTGTCCCAACCACCATGTTAACGGTATGGCAGTCAGAAGCCGCGACACACACGCCATCGTTCAACGTCGTATTATTCCACGGCGCGCGGCGCACCACAGATATGGACGTTTTACGTACAGCGGACATTGTTCTGACGACATACCGCATAGTTGTAAATGAAACCCGACAACACGTGGCGTCGATTGGAGCGGTTCGTTGGGGCCGTATCATCTTGGACGAGTCGCACGAGTTACGGCACGTGCATACGGAAACAACGAAAGCCATCTGTCGCCTTCGTGCACCGTTGCGATGGTGTGTTTCTGCCACCCCTTTGCCAAAAGGTATGGCTTCAGCCGCTGCAATTCTATCTTTTCTGGGAGTCCGGCCGTTTGACGAGGCACCGGGTCTCGGTAAGTATTCGGCGGCACAGCTCTTACTAAGAAATCATCGCGAGTACAATCCGACGCTTTTACACGAGTTATTCACTAAAATGACGTGGTGGCAACTCAAAAGCCATGTGAGATTGAATTTGCCCCCCGTTCAATCTCGCACCGTCGAAGTCGACTGTGACCATCCGGAACTGTATGACCGCCTTCTTGCAGTTGTGCGTTTTAGGTTGGAGTTGGATGATGCATTGTATCAGCGCCCATCACGCACTCGGATAATTCATTACACTCGTTGGCTGCGTCAGATGGCGACGCACCCTGCGCTAAACCGCGTGGCCGACTTTGGCATGCCGTCGGCAACGGACGAAGTAGCCACGGAATACAACAGTGTCGATTCGTTTATAGAATCGTTAGGGACGTCTAATTACGAACAATCTCTGCGTGGCATTATTAAATCGTGGCGTGACGGTAACGAGACGTGTTCTATATGTATGGACGTTTTGGACCGACCCACATTGACGCCGTGCAACCATATGTTTTGTTTCGAGTGCATTCAAATGACTTATCAACACGATGTACGACACAGATGTCCACTGTGTCGTACACCTTCAGACGGATTGCCATTGAAAGAGTTGACGGAACAAGAAGTCCCAGAGGAATTGGGCCCGAAAGTTTGGCGATCGCACGACTTACAGGGGTGTCCAATCGAAATGGAGATACCAATGTATGAACAAATTCAAGAAGCTAGAACAAAGACAGGAAGCAAATTCAACAAGCTCTTAGAACTCATTGACAACGGAGAAGATAAATGCATCGTGTTTACACAATTTCATAATGCATGGTTAAAAGTTTGCGAGTGTTTAAAGAAGCACAATGTGGAATTCGTATCTATCGAAGGTAAAATGACGCCAAAGAAGCGCTCAGCAGCTATTCAAAACTTTCAGCAGTGCGAGTCTACAAAGGTTTTTGTCATGACGACGAAAACGGCTTCCGTCGGTATTACGTTGACAGCAGGGTCACACGTTATTTTCCTAGAACCTTGTGAAAACAAACATTTGCGAAAGCAGGCCATTGGCAGAGCGTGGCGAATCGGCCAATCTAAAACGGTCACCGTTACGACTTTAAAAACATCTGGAACGATTGATATGATTCCAAGCAATGGCGTATTACAGCACATTATCGCTGCTGTAGAATGAAGGCATCGCGCTCTTCCATTAAGCGTCTGAGCGTGGCAATGTCCTTGGCGTCGCGCGCGTTTTTGATTGACAATTCAAAGTCCTCAAGATCAAAAGAGTATGCCATGTCTCGAAGAGTGGGTTCCATGTCAAATGATTGCGTGAACTTTTGATAAATGCACTTGGCTTTTGACATGGACAATTCGTCCAGAAACCGACCGGATGTTTCCGTTAACGGAAGACGTGTGAACGGATCCGTTGGTGGACATCGTCCTAAATCTCCAAGATGTAAACCTTCTAACAGTTTTCTTTTGGTGGGCTTCGAGTACGAGACGTTGTGGACTATCCATGGATTCGCAACGAAATCATGCGACAATTGGTCAAAGAGCTCGTGTGCGTGCTCCGCTGCGCGCTGTACCCTGTCCGAGTCACAATGTTTAATAAGAGTGTTTATAAAAGAATACCGTTTCTTTCTAAACAGAGTCCAAAAATGTTTTATAACCCATGCGTGCAGGATTTTTTGCGGTACGATATGCAATAAATTGCCTCGTGTATCTTCTTTGAACAAAAAGGACCACGTCAACATACTGTCGTAAAAACTTGCAATGATTGAGGCGGACGTATACTCTTCTAGTTGCAACGCGCGCTTCGTCGCCCTTTTGGCCAACCCGAGAGTCCTGAACACGGTCTTTGTGCCCCATATGTACATGGACCGCGTGCCTTTATGGTCCACAAAGACCCCGTGTTCCAAATCGTTCGACCATGGTCCAGTCATGACATACCCATCTTTGCGACTTTCTACGAACACGCCCTCCCGATGCCCCTGCATCCACTCTCCGGTAAATGTACTACCGGCTACACTCATCACACCGCGACCGTTATACTCATCTCCGAACCAAAAGCCTTTGTAAGCGGAACCGTCGACCCATGTTTGTATTCCAAAACCTGTCTTTTTGCCTCTGGACCAACCTCCTGTGTAATGAGACCCGTTGCAATACGTCTGCGTCCCCTGATTGTGACGCATGTTCTGTTTCCAGTCACCGACGTATACGCCGTATTTTGCAGACACCCATCGCCCGTGCCCACTGCGCAAATTTCGAACCCAGTGTCCAGTGTACGTACCGTCGTCCGACGTATAGACACCCTTACCGTGTCGCAGGCCTCGGCGCCAGTGACCAGTGAATATGGCGCCGTTTGGTTCGGTAAAAACGCCCCGGCCGTGTTGTACCCCGTGAAAAAACTCACCGTTGTATACGCCCGTACTGGTTGACAAGAGGCCACAGCCGTGATAAGAGCCGTAATATACGTGACCCTGGAACGAAGATGTTCTGGTTTTTATAGTACAGTATCCGTGCAGGGTCCCCATGCTATACGTGCCCTCGTGCACAGAGGTGTCCGCTTTGACCAACCGTCCCTTGCCATGGTATTTGTCACGGTTCCATTCGCCAGTGTACGAATATCCGCTAGTACCAGTCTCAATTCCATGGCCGTGCTTTTTTCCATCAAGAAACTCCCCGACGTACACCATGTCGTCGGAAACAAGCCGGCCACGGCCAGAGGGCTTGTCGTTGTACATCGTGCCCGCGTACACTGCTAAACCGCCTTCAAGTTCTAGACGGACCTCCTTAATGCAAAATCTCTTCTTATGACCTTTCATAGTATGTTTACAAGTCGTACAACGGCGGCGTTTCATGTTGATATATGAAAAAAATGATGTGTTTTTATAGATTCATTTACAGTACTCATGCAAATGCCATTTTCAGTCCTCAGTCCTCTGCCGTTTGGGTTTGCGCACTTTGATCGACTCCTTTGTCGTCGTATGATCACGCTTATACTGTTCCAAATCGGCGGGGTTCTCTATAATCTCCTCGAGCGTCTTCATCGATACTTGGACGGTGGTCTTTTCCTCCCGCTCAAATGTATGTCCGCCGATGTCTTCTGACATGATGCCATTCTCGCACATGTACGCGTGAATTTGCTTGAGACGAGTTTTCTGTACCTTGTTGTGGGCTTTCAGTTGTTGCTTGATAGCGTCACCTGTAGGAATGTCACCAATGTAGGCTTGTTTGATTTCTTCGAATTCGGCCGAGGACATGGTTTCCATCGTAGAGTCCATCGTGTTTTACGACATTAGCATCCTGCACCAAAACGAAAATTAACTTATTCTCAAAATGCGCATATAAATGTCGCTCCAACACCCTGCAGAATGTCTTCGGTGCATACTGGTCGACAAAAAAGACCTCTGTTTTCGGGTAAACTGGCATTTAAACGTTTCGTATTGGAAGAGGGTCACGTATTACCCCCCGTTAAACGTACGCCGTCACTCACACAAAGGATATTATTGGGGTTGTTTCTAACCATGATAAGTTCAGGAATCACATTTTTGGGCATGTGGCTACAGGAAAAAACTATAAGCTATGCTGGAATGATATGTATGGTCTTAATAATTCTATGGTTTCTTTACTCGTAACGGAATAGACCGTGCTCGCCGGCGTAATTCGCCAGTGCAAACGTCAAGTTGTGCGTATTGGCCTTGCCCATTACAGGACTTGCCCAATTGTAGAAACGTTCGCACACGTCTTGTGACGACACATCCTCCGCGTCCACGAAAGAGAGGAACTTGGCCACGATTTGGGCCGGTGTGTAGATACCATGGTCGCCAAACTTTTGAATGGACGCAGGGCCCATTCCAGGAATCTCACTCATCTTAAAATCCAAAAGGGAGCGGTTCACAAACTCAACGACAGTATCGGCACGCAAGGAACTTTTTGACGGTTCATAATTATACGCAGACATGACTTGCTTATTTCCTTCTTTTCAGTTAAATACCCACATATTCCTAGAGGTTCGTGGATTCAGGGCATGTGGAAACGACCTTCCTCTGTGCTCTTACAGCGTATGTAACCTACACCACAGACGAGGACCATCACAAAGAAAAAAAAGTACACTTTCCCGTGCGTGTTTGTCCTCGTCACAATACGATTGTGAGTCCCAGTGATGGCGCTTGTAAGTTGTTTGTGGTTTGTTTCGGTCGTCAAAACGTGCCTATCGTGCGAATTCACGTATTCCGTGATTGTATTTTGCAGTCGACGAAGACGCTCTTCAAAACGATCCACACGAAGACCTAACTCGCTTTCTACTCTATCGACGCGTGCATTCATCTCGATCTTGTCTAGATGATAACGCTCCGGCCGATCCTTTAGAATATTATGGACAGTTTGACGCATGCCGTAGTTCGTATCGCCTTCCAAACGAAGCCGAAAACTGTGGTGCACACCATCTAACATGAGCGTCGCACAATGTTGAAAATTCAGATCGTCTACACTAGATAATGCAACTGATAATTGTGTCTTTCGAGTATCTACCATCGCCAAAAGACGCGCACGAAGCCAAACCGGATTGCCCACAGAATCAAATTTGCATTTATTTATGGGACCAATAGCCACGTACTCATTGTGCACTACTATGTCTGTGAGAAAAATCTTTTTGTGTTCGGATTCGAGACGAAAAACGATAGACGAGTCGTCAGCCACAGAATTCAGACCGCCACTACGTGACATTTTCACAAATATACGATCCTCGAACGAATCTTTCAGTGTACAGCCCGACGTTTCAACCCGCGCGGATGTTAATATTAAACCATTCTTATTTATAATGGTCTCTTGGTCGCATGAATATGGTGGCCACTCTGCATACGCGGATGCAATCAAGAACCACAATAAAAAATACATTATTACAAAAGTTGTGTAGCTTTAATATAAAGAAATACAAATCCCATTTTATTTAACTAATACAACAGTCGGAAGTTTCTGTCCGCTGACACTTTAATTTCAACGTCTGAAAATCATCATTGATGCGAGCCTTTACGACAAATTCCGTAGTAACGGCTCCAGGGGAAATTGTCTCGATTTTGCCATGATACACTTTGGTTTCGCGGGATTGCAAACTGCCTGTGTTTTCCTTTTCGGTAAAAATTTGACAAACGGACGGCTTCTGCCTCGACACGACCAGCGATCTGACCCGAAGCGAGTGATCGCCCTCCTCGTTTGTAAATTCAATATCGTCACCATGTACAATATGAAACTGTTCATGTGTCTTTATTGCAGACATCCACGAGTAACCCATACAACGACTTAAATAGTGTGTGGGCGCTTTTTACGCCGACGTTCCAACAATCTATTCCTTCGCGTTTTGCGAGGAAAAAAAGCCCAGCAGCACGAGTAACTCTCAAAAGCATGATAACCAGAGTCTGAAAATGCACAATTCTGGCGCGAAGCATGTTCTTCCGTCGCATAATAATCGTATCGGATATGGCACCACTTGCAATTCATCCATGAGACCCACACGCCTATAAATAGTTAGTTTGATACATTATGGATCCGGCGGCGTTTACGCGCATGAGATGGGTGCAAGTAACGATACCACGACCTGTGGTGACTCTTTTCACATTTACCTTCTTCGTCCCATGTATAACAATCGAAACCGTCGGGAGCACCACGAAACATCTTAATGTTAAAGCCCAGTTGTGATGTCAAACGACATTTCTCAAGTTCCTCGGCGTTTGGACTAGGTCCCTTAATTTCAATAAACTCTTGACGAGTGGGCAACCACACGTCGGGCGTGTACTCCTTGTTTGGAAGTAGCTCAGATGCCGGCAAATGGAGCGTAGCTGGCTCGTAGGCGTGTTTCAAGGCCGACACGTCAAACGCGTCCAACCACTTTTCCTCCAAGTATGAACGCGTCTGTTGTGCATTTTTGGGCAAACACATGTCTAAATCACCATCGTCCTCGTATCGCAATTGAAAGCACTCTTGACCATTATATTTTTTGATACACACAAACGAATACCGGCCCCAATACAAAGTATCGGCACCACACCCGAAAGATACAACGTGGAAGGGTTCCTTGGATGTCGTGATGGCGTTGTTCGCGTACTTCGTACGGGTGTTGATAGCCACGGCTGCTCCTTCTAAGGTTACAACGTTGTGCCAACTACGGTTATTCGTATTCGCCTTGATAGCGTGTGCTTTCCCACTACGAATGTCGATACAACTTTTCTTGTCGTGAAAAAGACCTTTCAAATGGTGAGGAACGAGTGCCGGGCGTATCATTTGAAGGGTACGTTTTGACTTCAAAGTCATTTGAAAAATACATATGTGTAGAATGTGTAGAATGTGTTAATTATTCGAGACCTTCCTCTTTTTGGTTGGAGATTCATCGCACTCAACATCCGTCAATTGAATGTTCGACGGATGGCCATCCAACATGTCCTTTATCTGCTCGTAACTGAAATCCGAACACAATGTTTCCACCATATGGCCAGCCGGGAGACCGAGACGCTCAAACTCCACAATCAAATCATACTTTTGACTCTCGAGCTTAATACAACGAATAGCCTTCGTGAGTTTTGACACAATTTTCCCAATCTTTTTCGCGTAACCCTTTGCGTATTTTTCCACAAATGCCGTTGCTTTGGCCAAACATTGCTCGTATCGCAGCATCAGCCGTTGTACATGCTGCAGAGATGCAAAAGGCAGATGGCATGGCAACGGACGACTTTTCTTATGATTTGGATTGTAACAGGGTTCCAAAGTATTGATCGTCAGTTCTCGCCCAAAAAACAGGTCCATTACATGCATAGAACCATCACTATATGGTAGAAAATCCTTTTTGAGGGACAGTTCTTGACCGACACGCTCGATCTGACACTCTTTGAACACATCTTGTATTTGAATAATTTGATCACTGAAATGTTTGCAAATAATACTATCGAGTTCACACCTGAGATCGCCCACGTCTGCAAGTTTTAGCGATGAATTATATAACTGATGTGTTTTCCGGAAATTTATGAAAACAAAATCTGCGGCCATGCGCCAAGTCAGGCGCTTCAAGTTCTTGAGTTCGTACGCCAAATGGAATGCCTCGGCTTCCATAGTCTCGGGGATACTGCCAACATAGTCTGAAAAGGGTTTCAATGTAGCCGTTCGCTCGACACGCTCGGCATATGTATACACACCAGACATAGTTTTTTTTGGCTACAAATATTGTGTTAGATGATTCATATATGAGGAAGACCAACAATATATGACATGTTCTCAAAATATGTGTATCTAACGTGTAACCCTAACTGTTGTTGGCTGGAATGAACAAATAGACTATACATATCATTGCCTTGCTTTAAAAATGGAGGATTATTATCGTAAATCGGAATTTTGCCTTTTAAACCCGTATACCAAAAACCAAAACATGGCCGCCCTCGCAGCTGTTGCAACCTCGGTGACAGTATAATTCTCTAAAGGATTAGAGAAATGTTCTAATGGGTTAGAGAAATTGTTCTAATGGATTAGAGAATTCCGGAAAAAATTGGCGCAAAAATCTCTAATGGATTAGAGAAAACGAGTATATTTACACAGTGTCATTTACGCAAAAGTTTATGTCTGAAAAGGGCAAAGAATTAGAACTTAGCGATGAGCAGCGCGAGCAAGTTCGCCAAATGTTGGAAAAGTTCGGGGCAAAAAGAGAAAAGCAGGCTTCGCAGAAGAAGGCCCACGAACGAGACCAGAATCGGTCGGACTTAGATCCGTTAGAGTCCTCTCCTCCGGGTTCGACCATCGAGTGGGACGAACTCACGCCGAGAACGCGCCGGTACCAATTCGTACGAGAAAGTAGAGCGCTTTTCGTACCTTACATATTGGACAAGATTGTTATTACGACTGAAAAGTTAACCGCAATGATCGAATCTACCGGCATGGATATAACTTCCCAGAACGCGGCCCTGACTGTGTGTGCCATCGACCAAGCAGATCCCATTCGCGTCTTTCAGATACAGACGGAGGATTGCGAGGGTGGAAAGCGTATTGGAACTATACGATATATTGTTTAAAAATTTTTTTAGGCTCTGGTGTGGCAATGATAAAGTGTGTGACTCCAACCGCAGTTGTAGACAACGCCGCAAAAATCCAACCTATAGGTTTATCGTATTCGGCGTACCAATACGGAAAATGCCCGCTTTTGTTCCGACCGCCCCCTCCGACGTATATAGCTAGAAATATATTGTAACACGCAGTATACAGGACGGGTTTCCAGAGGTCTTTCACATAAATATTTCTTTTTTCCGAGATGACGGCAATCATGTTTAGCCCGTGCGTCACCAAAATCATGACAATATTCTCTGGTGGTTGGTATTGAAACTCCATGGGGGCCACGATGGCCCAGAATCCCAAGCAAACGACAATGGCGGGGGCTACTAGAAATCTCCATATTTCATCGGCCACACCATTCATGTGTATAGTTCTTGCACCAAAATACAATACTTCGAGAATAAAAGTCCATATGGTATAGTAAATGAGTGCAAATTGTTTCTCTCTGATAGCGTAAAAAGCGAGTACTATACCAAAAAGAATAAACCACAAAGGTTGTTTCATACCATTCGTAAAAACAAAGTCATTTCGTTTATAGTCCATATTATAGAGTAGTGTACGTCCACCGAGCATCTTCAACGAAGGCCCTCAATGATGTGAACGCCCCATTGGCTAATTTGTCTAACAGTTTCGGCAACTCCGTTTGAGTGAAGTATTGGAATTTCTCCGGTGGTACGCGCGGCGTGTCTACAGTAAAAATGGCTCGTATTTCGGGTTCGTTACTAAGTGCAAAAAAGATGAGTGCGTGTTTCGCGACGCGGTCTTGGGTTTCACAAACCCTTTTCAAAATAATGTTTAAACGTTTTGACATGTTATTTTTCCCGTATCTGGTCTCTACGCGCGTTTTTATTTGTGCGCAAATTTCATTTAACGTTGATGCTTCAGTATTGACCAAGATGTGATACAACAAATCGGATTGTTCTCGTTTGTGCTCGACTGTGGTCATAGCACTGTAGTGTGAAGACATGGACATTGTTCATCTTGACATACACGTTCGCGATCGTGTATGTCGTGAGAGGATTTTTTATTTAGACTATAAGTGAGCGTTTGTATGGACTATCGTATATGCAAACGTTCCCTTCTTTTCATAGCGTATACAAATTTTTTTTACGTGTTCAATTGGACGATAAGTATGTGAAAGACATTGACATTGCGCTGGAGAGGGGGAATGCGTCGAAAGAAGTCAGGTTGCTTATACAAAGTGTAAAGGCATTCCATTCGCTTCGCAGCTCGTTATGCAAAGCCATTGTAGGACGCGTGCAAGATTCTCCTTTGCTGGACGTGTTGCACCGTGGTCATGGCATCGAGCAGGTGATGTGCGTCCCCGAAGGATCCACGTGCGCAATTTCACAAGAGCGCTTGACAAAAAAACAAGGTATCCTTCTCTTGGTGAACGGTGTGGACCCATACACAGTACATATGCGCTACAAGGCTCCGCTATATTATTTTTGGGTCCTCGTTCATTTCCCGGAAGAGATTGGAATGGAGGGCAAAAAGTGGTTACTTAGCCAGAATTGGCAGACGCGTCGGCAATACGACACTGTTGAAAAACGGGTCGAATGGGTGTCCAAGTATCAAGATAAAATGTTCTCGAAAAAAATGTATCTCAAATTGAAAGGGATTGCACAGTACATCCAAAGAGAGTTTCCGCCGCCGCCTATAAACGAAGGTGGAAATAATATTGGATGATATGCAGGGCGGTGGCATGGACCCTCTTACTCGTGCATTTTTTCGTGGAAGAACCATTCCGCGAGCAGGTTCTCGCCGTCGAAACTATTGTATGTGCTCTATCCAGAGACTTGAAACCGTTGCACATCGTAAATTTTTTCGTAATAATCATTTATTTCGTCCAAACGTCACACCATTGGATGGTGTGGTCGCAGTGTGCTCATCATGCGATCGTTGCCGCGTGTATCATTGGTGAGTATTATCTAAAAGAGTGGCATTTTTGGTCGTGGGTTCTATTGTGCTGGACAATACGCTGGCTATCTTCCGTGAGTATGTATTACCAACACCCCATTCGGGCCGCGTTGCGCTGTGTATTATTCGGACTCGTGGCACAAAAAAGGTTTGCAAATACGTTCAAAGACGGATTTAGATGGTGTTGGATTTTATTGGTTCATGAAATAGCGTTATGTGCGTTGCCTTTTCAGATGCTTTATGAGATTTACAGGGAAAAGAAACTAGAAACCGATTCCGCAGTATAAAGGGCATAATTTACCCGTTTGTATGGAAGTACACGTGTTTATACTGTCCACAATGTCTCCCGAAATGATGGCGACGGTCATGCGTACGGCACATATCGATGTCGGTACAGAAGTGGGTATTCGGCGATTTCGATGGAAACGACCGACTTCTGCCGGCATTGTCGTGTCTGTTTGGATTGCGTGCCAAGGACCACTCGTCAACGAACTTTTGAAAAGCACCGTGCCCTATATGGACGCGTGTTTGTGCGTGTATCACGACCACGACGCGTTATCTTGTCTCAAGGTGCGCAAAGCCATAAGTCTGCTCGAGTCTCTGAACGACGCCATTTGGCTTATGTCTACAGACGTTCCAAAACAGCGTATACGACACAAATCAAGAATTAAAAAATTTTATAACAAAGACGGTTTCGAAAGGCCACTATTGACCGGTACACTTTCAGAAAACATTGAACAATTATTAAAAGTTGATTTAAAGGTATTGAAACAATCATACTGACTCCAAACATCCAAACCATTGGAAAATGTGCGGTAATCGGTACCAAACGAGCGCAACCGTCATGGTCGCAAAGAAGCTGCCAAACGACATCGTACACTGTGCGGTGGCACATGCTCTCTTCATATTTCCCGCACTGTCCGCGACTTTCCGACCGAGCCCGGTGTCAATTTTATCACACATAGAGTCCCATGCAAACGCCGAGGTCACCATGAGTGAAAAGCCTATAATAATCCACACAATTGTGAGTCCGACGAGCGCCTTTTCTTTCGCGCTAAACCCTCTTAGTGTGCTCAGGGCGTTGGCCCTAGTCAATATGGTATTGCCGAGGGCATCCGACATGACAGCATAGATGGTATGAGTGCCAAACAGGATGACCTGAATGGCCAGCATGCCAAATGTCAGAAAACCGAACCATGCCAGGGGTGAGCTCGCCCCGAACGGGGCACACTCGTTTTCATCCGACGTGCGCTCGCATTCGGGCGCTACAATCCAACCGTCGGTCCAATCCACGTTACGGTTCTTTGAAGCGTCGTCTGTTCCCGCTTTGCATATCTTCTGATCCTCCGCCGCAACGTTGGCAAAATTCAGCGCGGCCGCATCGGAGGCCGTGGTGGTCGACTTTACAAAACTTGTGCAGCCAGTGCCTGCCGGCTCTTCAATTTCAAACCCACCAAGCAGTTGTTTTAACTGGCCTTCTTTATCAGCATTATCGGCCTTCGTGTATTCGCCGAGACGAAGAGAGGCACCGGGAAAGTTGGCGTAATCCATGTTGGCGCCAAACGTTATGAAAGTAATTAGAGCAAAGATTGCTGCGAAACTTCCAAACACACCGCGGGCAATATTTAAACCTTTCATAACACGCATAATCATTTTAAATTGAATTGTCTTTATATAGTGGTTATACACGAACCTCTCTGGAGTTCTATCATTAGAGTTGTATTCCGCTGCTTTGCATGGTTTGAACCAAATTGCACTAAAGTGTTCATGTGTGTTTTCTTAACATACCAGCCATTGTGAATTGCGATTTGTACCGCCGCGCATACTGTGTTGATCACAGTGCCACAACCACGAATAGAAACATTGTCTATGAATGGATCGGTTAACATGTCCATAATAACTTCTATTGAATCGTCTCTTTTTACCGTTATTTCAATAGAGTTTCGATTCGGCTGTATAGTGACATGTAGATTTAAGCGACCATCCACAGCTGGTTCAAAGTGCAATGACACCGGATACTGTCGCCGGCGAAAGGTGTCGCATGCGAATAGAAACGACGCTTTGTCTTGGTCCGTATACGACATATTGAACGGTAAATCTTGCAGTAATATACCCTCGATATGTCGGACCCACTCTTGTTTCTGCATGTATCTAACTGAAATGTATATAAATACTAAGAAACTTTAAACGCCTTCTGGATTGCATCGCCAGAAGGGTCCAGGTACTTTTTGAAGTTTTCATGCCACTGGACCGCTACTCCTGTTGAACACGCTATGGACGGCTGAAAAAGGACCGTCCTGTCAGCCCCCTCTACATGACGGAAACATCCAGAAAAGATTTTCCGATACCAAAAGGCCTCCTTTGTGTCTGGTGTTTGATGTGGAAATATTTCCGCCGCGCGCACCATGTCTCCGTCACTGATCGCTTTCTCAGCAGTGTCTATACAAGCGTCGATCCATGCTGTACCGACCGCGTCTGAGAACTGTGCTTTCGTGCGCCGCCGCACAGATTCTGGAACAACGCCTTTAAACTGTTCGCGAAGCCACCACTTTTCAGACTTAGGACCGTCGGGATGGGTACCCGAAAGTTTGTCGACGGGCAGCATGTGGTTCATTGCAAAATCAACCACGTGACGGTCTAAGAACGGCACTCTTGTCTCAATACCAAAATCCCCCATCGACTTGTTCGCCCTCTGGCAGTCATAAGCGTGCAACTGATCTACTTTGCGCACGCATTCCGCCTCCATCTCCTCGACCGACGGACAGTACAGATTGTACAAGTATCCAGCGAACAACTCGTCAGAACCTTCGCCCGAAAGAACCATTTTTATACCTCGCTTCTTCAAGGCCTTTGCCAAAAGCCACATGGGGACCGACGCACGCACCGTCGTGACGTCGTACGTCTCGACTGCCCGAATCACTTCCGGAATGGCTGCAAGGCCCTCTTCCACAGTGTACCGTACGGTTGTATGGTGTGTACCGAGCTCCCTAGCGACGATTTCGGCAGCGACAATGTCGGGCGAATCGTCTAGACCAATGCAAAAAGAATGTACTATCGGATAGTCTGGTCTTTTTTGCGCGGCCATGGACGATGCAAGTGCAGCCACGATGGTTGAATCGAGCCCACCCGACAGCAACACGCCCCATGGGACGTCGCCCATGAGCCGTTTGGAGACGGCAGACTCCAGAGTGTCCTTTATGTCGAACTTTGGACCCAGTTTCGGACCGTAATCGTCCGTCCATTTTTCAAAGACTGGTTCGTCTCCGAGAGTAAACTCCGCCACATGACCGGGTGGTACGACGCGTGCATCTCCAGTGTGTATACACGTCAATAGGGACGAAATAACGCTGGACGACCAGTACAGAGGCATGACGCCGATCGGGTCGCGTCCGACGACAACCCTTTGTGTCTTCTTGTGGTAGGCTACGAACGAAAAGACACCGTCTACTCGCCGCAGAGCTTTTATGCCGTGCGTAGAGATAAGTTTAACAAGCATGTGGCAATCCGTTTCGCCGGGCAAAATATTCGCATTGTATAGTTCGCCGTTGATGACAAGGACCCAGTTTTTGAAAAAGATAGGTTGTGGACCAGACTCGGGCTGTACTATGGATAGGCGGGTATGTCCCATGTAAATATTGTCATCGATATAGTAGCCAGACTCGTCGGGACCACGACGTTTCAAAGGGGTTAGGTTTCCGTTTTGAACCGGGCGAAAGATAACCAAAATACCACACATAGAATGTATATGCGCACGAATCTTTTATAATATCATAAACGTGGTCTTTTTTTTGGATTTGTGTATCTATAAATATTCTAGACATTTTTGCGTCGTTTCTTCGACGACGTTTCTCCGTTTTGTTCGCCGCGCGATCTCTTTTCGCGGACTGTCGATACCCCCGTCATACAGTCGGGATATCGACAGTCTGGACGACCGGGCTCTTCTGCTTCGACGGCCCTGGCCATTATTTCAGAGGGTGTGTACGTTCCCTTGCCGATGATTGTGGCCCATTTACCGGCAACGTGCCTGTCAATATCTTCGTTGATTTCGTACCCGGAACGTGTACGTGTTTCGGCTGCAGCATCGGAAGTGCGTGTAATCCACCGCGAAATGCTCGTATTTGCCAGTACGTTCTGGTATTCGAGTGCCCCGCCACCGGATTTGCGTCCGATAACGCGCATGACGTGAAACCAGTCCTTAACGGGACAGGCGGTAAGGAGCCTTTTTTCATCCGAATGTGCGTGCGTTTCCGCTTCGAGAATTTGAAATATGACATCGTCAGAATCTTCGCTATGGGCAAGGATATGTTTTGTGTGTACGTAGACGCCGTCGTTAGTGATGTGACACGATAGGTATGACTTCGAAGGCTTGTCTGTGTCGACAATTGGGTATTTATCGACAGACGCTTGCGAACCGGACACCGTCGGTCTCACTTTGTACGGCCTCGTTTTAATGGAATGTTTGCTCATATTAATGATGAAGTTTTCAATGTTGTTTGTCGATGTCCTTCCCTTTTCGAACGGAATGCGTGAGTTGATTTTCCGACTGAGCTGTTTCAGTCTTGGTAGTTTCACGTAGTCAACGCAATGTACTTCCGAGTTGGGCATCCCAAAAACCGGTGAGCCCTTTTCCATGTCCCAAATGGTGTTAAGAATCTTGTGCTCAACCGGGGACCGGAACTGATCGGCCAAAAGAGATATCGTAAACACAACCATTTCCTCGGTCACCTTTAGGTATGGTTCCAGAGAAGGAAGCATGTGTGTCGCAAAGGGTGTGTTGTAATGTTCACCACCCGGCAAGTTGCACACAGATTCAATTGCAGTTACAATTGCCATCAGTCGCGAGAAAATCTTTACGCGTTCCCAGTCGCGCGGAGTCGGGCTTATAATAGAGTTCTGGGTCAGTTTTGTCTTTAGACGCGGAATTAGAATATTGCTCGCCGTCGTATTGACGTCCTTGATAACTTTTGCCCATATAGCCTTCTCAACCACCATAACTCTGAACTGTTCTTCTTGTGCTTCGCGAAAGAACATTTTCCTGTGCAACTTGTCCGCAGAGGACATCATACGCTCGCCGTTCATACAATCGTCAATGTCGCGTCCTTTGCGCCTTTGCTGTTCAAAGTTTCCCCAAAAGAAACGCGTTTTGAGCGCCTCTTCCACTTCCGAAGGCGGGTCATTGGTCGCGCCCATCCAGACACCGACGCATTCGGATTTGGTCAGACGCGAAGACCGCTTACCCGTACCCTCGTCTTGGCACCATATCTTTGCCGTGACGCGTTGTGACGTCAATTTTTCTTTGAACATGGCTTCTTGAGTAGAGTCGGCGTTGGGGTTCTTGGCGGTGCGGAACATGCCAGGCGGGGCTTCGTGGCAAACTGTCGTAACGTCGTTCCGGTTACCGTCGACCGCGTCGGCCTTTCCAGTTTGGTACGTGAGCACTTCAATTGTACCGGGTATACTCTGTTTGGCCATTTGGTCAAACAAGAACGATTTGGAGCATGCACCGTCACCGGCTTGAAAGCAGTTAAAGTGAAGGCCAAAATCCCTGCGAAAGGCGTCGTAGCGCGCATGATGAATCAGAAACATCATACGATGCGCCGTAGACATGAGATAGTACTGCTCGTAGCTTTCCATAAGACCGACGACACGGTTTGCGAAGACGGAGAGCGTGGGGTCAGTGATGGTGTGTTTAATCATCGCACAGTTTGGATTTTGGTTACGCCATATGAGCATTTTGGACGCGACTTCGGAGATACAGGCGTCGGGGTCCAGGCATTGGCGTTCCATGGCAACAACTGCCCAGTCCTGGAATTTGTGGTATGCTTCAGAGAATTCGTCGGTGTGTTCTTTCTCCAAGCATTCGTTAACATACCTGGCCTTGGATTGCATGGCCAGATTGGCAAACGCCGACCGATCTGACATACCATCGAGTCGGGCCTTTTCAATATCGGCCGCAGTCCTGATATCGTACTCGGATTGACAATTTGGGTCGTAGTCGTCAACCAATTTTTTCTGGGGTATAGCCTGCTGTATTTCCATCCATTCTTGGTGTTCCGGCAGGTACTTGGCACAAAACACTTTAGGATGCAATTGTTCGGGCGTCAACAACAACACATGCTTTGGAGATGGAAATTGCAAGACACCATTCGTTGAACAACTAGGGTTCCCATACGCACTTTCGTTTAGAAATTCCGGAGATACCGTCTGGTCCGGGAGCCGAGTTAGTGCCCGATTTAAATCGAAAACTTTCGAAGGGTTTGCTGGATTTTGTGCGTGGTTGACCCCCTTTTTCGGGTTTAGTAACGTGTCCAATTCGTTTGTAAATTCTTGAGAGCCAGCATAGCGGTCACAAATGGTCCGAACGTACATCTCTACGCCAGTCACTCGCATCCATTTTTGATATGGAAACAACCCAGATAGGGGGTCTGATTGTCTCGAATTCATCTTTCGATTCATCGAGTCACGATGCATGAGCTTGTTTTCAAACAGTATCTTGTTTAACGCGTTGCCGAATTTGATGTCCTTGTGCATAGATACAGCGTGAATGTTGTACCCGACTGCTCGTGGAATCTCCCCAGGTTCCTTCTCGCCAATTCCGTCTTCCAATGGAACCCATTCAAGCCATGCTTTTACAAGTGGGTACACGTCCACGTCACCGGGCATTTCGCCCTCTTCGGGGTTGGCCGTCATGTACAGCATTTGAAGAAATAGTTGTAACGTTATTTCTTCGTAACAAGCGTCGGAATCACCATGTCGGACGTCTCCAAACGTCGTGGCAGCCTTACGAAACACATTGCGTGGTACGTGGTACACTACATAGTCTTTTATACCGCCCTGTTGAACACCCCCCACGGGTTTTGTATGTGTGTTTTTCCCCCACAAAGCAAGTGGCACCATATGATCAAGAGACATGTTTGTTTTATAGATTCTTTTTCAAACGCCAATCTGAAAAAATCATATGCCAAACAAAAGTGACGAATCCATTTCGCTCTGCCAGATCTTATTACTATTTAGGGCGTTACTGTATTTTTAAATAGGCATGGAATTCACACTACCCCCTTTAACACAAGAAAGTTTCAGCAGATGGTACAATAAAAAGGTGCCTAGGCAAGACGGTGTGGACGAGCGTATAGTTTATCCAGGTATAAAGTTGGGATGCTCGACCAAATCTCGCGATTTGCGGTCGGCCATAGACCCAGAGAACGTGTTCGTTACCAACGAAATTGGTACAGATGTATTTCACCACAAGGTTTTGGGTACAAACAACGTGTTCATTTCGTTACCCAAGCGTTTGTACAGTCATTGTTTCAGGAACATCAACATACACTCTATTCCCACTAGAAATAGAATTGTCGTACGCCTGACCGAAACCACCACTGTAACACTGCCTTTCATACCCGACGACTTTGTTACACAAAAAAAGTCCAAGAGAAGTTGTCACGCGCGCTCCAGCAGACCAAAACGTGAAATTAAGCGCGCGAAAAAATCAGACGGGACCACCACAGCACAAAACTACATGGGATGGGTTACACGAGTCATATCCCCGGCCACACATTTGACAGCAGACAATGGAATTGATTCATTTCATCTCATGAATTATATACGAGAACAACTCAGACAAACGGACAATAATCTACTCGCTTGCATACCCAACCCATTTGCCGACGCGCCGAGAATAGAAGACATTCAACAAAACCCAGAAAAGTTAAAAGCACTGACCACTATAGTGCAATTCGTGCACCATTATGCGAAACACGCCGTTTAACAAACGGTACAGAGTGCACGACCCACAAGGCGACTCTCCAAAGATTCAGTGTATAAGCAACACCCCTTAACCGAAACCTCAAAGGTTGAATCCGTGCCAAACAACATTTTTTCAATAGAACACAAAGAGGCGTGGACTTGTTCTACGGTCGTGTCACTAGACAACGTGGGCTCGGTGGTTATGACCCCTCTTAAATCTTTCTTGATCCAATCGTGTGAGACCAGCGTTGCTCGAAAATAAGAGCTTGGATTTAAATCCATTGTCGGAGGGTGTACGAATAGCGTACCAATCATTCGTAATGTTGTATGGTACAAAGTCCGAGGTGTAAAGGTTTTAAACAGTGACATTCATTTTACGCTACCTCGTGTATATACTCTACTTAAGTTTGAACGGGTATTATAATGATCGATCGGATTGTTTTTTTAACCATGCAATTAAAAGAAAGGTTGATTCGCCTCGGTTATGCACTCCCTCCCGTTATGCATATGCACAACAACAAATTGAAGCAAATTGACATGGATTTACGCCAAATGTCCACAGAATTAACGCGTAAAAACTCAGGTACGTTGTATCAAATGGCTTCTATAGTGTTCTCGACACTTACGGGTGAACATTTCATTGTTTCCACTCTTGACGAGTTACTTAAAAATAGCGAATGCGTGTATGCCTACGTCGCATCGTACTGATCCAAGCAGGTTCGTAGCCATTTCAGCCCTTCGTTCCAAGACTGGTCATTATCCAATACACCATTTGCAAAGACTGAGAGTGGTTCGCCACGACGTTGTGCAAACATCCAATCCGCTACCAACCACGCGGGCGGTGCGTCGAAATTAGCAGGTCTTTCGAAAGAAACGCGGTTATCCCCTCCAAAATATATCTCAGATTCGGCCATGTGACGCCCGTGCATGTACGACATACTCGACATCTTTCGGGTCTTTGGCAATGGTCCAGAAAGCCGACCGGAAAACATTTTTGTGGTATATAAATATGCACGTGTATATGTAAACATGATTAAGGCTATCTTATTCGGGTTAGTCGTCAACAGTGCTTCAGCATTCAATGCGTCCGAATGTCGGGATGATCATCATGAAACATGGTTTTGTGATTATATGGAAGAGCACGACCGTACATACGACCAACGCGAAGTTCCTATTCGTAAAAATAAGCTCATGAATAAACGCCACGTTGAGGAACGCGACGGCGTGATATTCGGCCTCACATCACGGTCTGATAGATTTAGACACGAGCTGAAAACAAACGCACATCTAAAATTGACCAAACATCTGGGAGTCAAAAGGGCTGTGGAAGACGAGCATGTGCATCTGGCCGCGCCACTGCATTTAAAGCCCATTGATTGGCGAAACGTCAATGGGCGCTCGTATATCACACCGGTAAAAGATCAAGGAGACTGTGGCGGGTGTTTTGCATTTGCTGCGGCGACCGTTCTAGAATATTGGTCTCGCAGAGAAGGCGAACCGAAATCTTTATCGCCACAGTCTTTGATGGACTGTACTTCTCGTCCCAGTGAACCCAACAACGACGGTTGTGAAGGTGGTCTGATGGAATACGTGTTCGAGTACGCTAAACACCACTCAGTGCCCCTGGAAGTCGACGTACCATACAAAGAACGCGATGATACCTGTTCGAAGAATACTTTGTGGTCGCGCGTAGCTGTTAAAGGATATAAAGTGCTCATGCATGCAGACAACCGCAGGGCGGAAGGCGAACTCGAGGCATTGATACATGCCTACGGGCCTGTTTCAGTAGGGATCGATTCCACAACCATGGAAGATTACAAAGGGGGTATATTTAGAGCAAATATGTGCTCGAGGGATATCGACCATGCCGTCACCGTCGTGGGGTATACCGAGAACGCGTGGATTGTCAAGAACTCTTGGGGGACAAACTGGGGCGAAGATGGATATCTCTTCTTGGAGCGCGGCAAGAACGCCTGTGGGGTCGCTGAGTACGTCGTTTACGTCACGGACGCCAAGCCGACAAGCGAGAAAATGGAAACATAACGACATTCTAGGTAACTCAGGCCCACATGACCCAGGCTACAAATGCTGTCCAAAGGGCAAGTCCAGTACCAAACGCGAACAGTTGGCATTGTGATGTGTATCGACCGCGTATTTGCTTGATGGATTTTTTCAAATCCTGCTTGTGTTCGTGAAGGGTTGATCGCATATCCCGGAAATTTTCATTCGTCTGAATCATCATCTCTGAATTCATTTGGATGACATGTGATACCTTGTCGTCCAATGCAGCCACGCGATTATCGAGTACGTGAACACCATTCTCTAAAGTATCCAAACGCGATGCTAACAATTTGTCCGTTTCCACGGCGAGCATTTTAAAGTATATATGACCTCTTTATACTCGATACGAATGTGGATCACCGTTTTTGTATCAGCCGTTGTTCTAAATGCGGTCCTGCTAATGATCCACGTGGTCGGGCCTAAAAGCATCGTGCTCACATGGATTCCGGGGCGAAACTTACTACTGATTGGATCGCTGCTGTACAAACCAGAGCTTCTGGAAACGTTGAGATATGCTTGGGCCGCAGGCATTATTCCAGTGATGTTTTTGCTACCGCTGCACGCCGGTGTTCGACTGCTCTCGTGGAGGGGCCGAATGCCTAGATTTTACTGTGCAAAATTCGAATGGATTCTTGTCTGGCTGCTGACGCTATTTGCTATGACCCTCGGGATTTTGCTCATCGGGTTATTAAAGTCAGAGCCATTGAATATCACACTTGGTGCAGTGGCCATTCTTCTGAACATATTAAATGTTATAGACGCGCCACAGCACTTGGAACACGAACAGGTACACCTTACGATCGGATATGTCCTCGGAACCAATGTCGCCGTGTTGGCCGTGTTGATACTCATGAATTATTTATTGGATATTGGCGAACTCGTGTGGGCCGGCGTGGTTTCAAACGTACCACTACTGGCATTTGTGCTCGTCGTCGGATCCACGTGCGATCCGACGCCCAGAGCGTTAAAACTGACCGGTCAGCATATATACATGATGTCTTACCAGATATGGCCAAATATGGCGTTTGTCGGGATCTTGTGGGCGACCCTCTACCTGGGCGTGTCTACCGCGTGTATTTTGGCTTCTGTAGCCACCCTGTTTGTTTTAGCGGTACAATATTTAATGATAAAAACAATATTGTAATTTTTGTTGTTGTTGAAGATTAATTCTATTCGGAACGGATGCGTTTGGCACTGGGCTCGCCTTCCGAGACATCAGCATCACGTTTGTCCGCTGGAGCCTGTTCAAACGCGTACAGAACGCCCCCTTCCGCCGACGAGGATTCAGGATTAGAGTCGACGCGAATCCCGTGCTCTAGTGAGATACTCAGCTTCAAGCCGAATTTTCCGTCTGCCATAAAATATACCGAGGGAGACAGTACAGGCGCAATCTTTGCGCCGCGATTCAGAGGACCAGAAACTGTGTTTCCGACCTTGTCCTTCATAGGCAGTTTATTCTGCGAGCCGGACCGAGAAAAGACGTTTTGGCTGAAACGAAGCTGGCGATACTCGTCTTGCTCCCGTTTATTCACGGGCGTGTTGAATGACTCTTTGACAATCGTCAAAAAGCACTCGTCGAAGGTTTGGCCAGATTCGGTCGCCATTTCCGCTGCTTCTTCCTTGGCTTCAACTTTGAGCTTGGTCAGTAGCTGCTCGTCATTAAGGGCGTGTTGGATGACATCATCCGCCATCTTGGAGATGTAGTCAAACATAGCCACAGAAGCCGGGTTGCTCGTGTCTTCCTTTGTCATTCCCGTATACTTTGCCGACGATTCCGTCACACCGGCAATGTTGCCGAGTGTGCCCGTACCCGACAGAGACTCGCCAAAGACCACCTCAGTGGGCTCGGGGCGAAACTCGAAGCGGCGGTTTTCGGTATCGTTTATGTTCAAGTACATCTTACCTTCCTTACCTTCTGATGTGGACATCGCGTATGGACGTCCGACAGTCTCAATGGCTTCCATGGGGGCGGACTGGCGACCACGCCCCGTCGAATACACAACAATGTCAGGGACCAGTGTGTACGTGAGTCCGTATTTGTCCTTGGCCATGGCGAACGGTCGCACCGAAAAGACGACCGAAAGAAGGGCCCCATTGCGGATGTTTGGACGGGACTCCATCTCCACATACTTGTCCCCGGAAGGCTGAACGTACCGAATCTCGCGCGGGGCCAAATCGTTTGTGTAAGCCCGGCACTTGGCCACGAGAAACTCTTCTCCGTCTTTCGTCTTCAATGGAACCATCGCGGTCTTCTTGAACGCCTTGCGCGACATGACTTCAAGCTCCTCCGGCGTTTTCTTTGGATAGCGCTTATTGGTCTTGGTTCGAATGGCCACTGCAGCACCCCCGACGTCAGCGTCGTACATCTGGTCCAGGCAACTGTTATTCACGCCAGCAAGCCAGGTGAAAAAGTCATCGCGCTCGCTCTGAAACCGCTGGTCTTCGCCACCGCGGAGCAGGTTTGTCACCACCGACGATGTTTGCTTGGTCTTGCTGAATTTACCACCCTCGTTTCCACCCTCTGCAAGGTGGGGGAAAAGAGCTTCCGAGGGCGGGGTCACCACCTTGAACGCGTAACCGGCATCGTTCTCAATGTTGTGGTACGTTTCTTGTTTGCCCGTCTTTGAACTTGGGCGCGTCGAACTCGAAAATTTTGGATTTGACACACGACGAAAATTGAGCAGGTTAAAACGGGGAAGAGGGTAAGACGACATATTTTTTTTGAATGGTTCTATCGTCCATGCTATAGGGAAAAAAACATATTCTTTGATTAATTTGCATATTTTTGTACCCAGTCCTTGGCCATTTTGTTGTAAGCCACACGATTTGTACGATACAACGCGGCTATTTCGGGTACCAGTGGATCATCCGGATTCGGATCGGTCAACAGCGACGAAATCGACAACAACACTTTCGTAATGGTGAGCGCCGGACTCCATTGGTCTTTCAGAATATCAAGACAGATGCCCCCCGCACTGTTCACGTTTGGGTGGTATATTTTGGTCTTGAACGTGACTTTAGGAGGTTTAAATGGGTAGTCTGGTGGGAAACGAATTATCAGGAGGAACATACCCGATTCGTACACCGAACCCTGGGGACCCATGATAACGGCAGACCACACGAACAAGTCGTCGCCTTCGGGCCCTGCAGAACAGTTAATAATCGCATCTTTTCGCATTTCACGCAACTCTTTTCGTACGCGCTTCGATGCCATTGGTCAAACTTTATTCGTTTGGGTTTTATACAGTTGTCGGACCTTTTGCAAATCCAATTTTTTGTGGCGGTGAGAATGCATTTCTTGTATGTGGCCGCGCCGTAAACGTCCGAACGCAGTCGATTCACGAAGCTTTTTTCGTCGTAGGGCCTCCACATAAGCACGCTTATTACCTACTCTCCGACGACTATAATTTGGACGACGTTTTGCTGGTGACACTATAACCCACTTCCCATCTTTACGACAGAACATTTCAAAACGAAGACTTTTGTAAGTAACGACGATGCGCTCGAGGTTGCGCGTGTCTTCACTGGGTCTGGGATTCGATTTTGCCCTGTGTGGTGCCATGCGTAAGTCCGGGGACTGGTGCGATACTGGACCATTCGTGTTATCGGTGTTAATCCAGTTGTTGTGCAATGGAAGGTTCGTAATGTGTGTCATATTTAAAGTCTGTATTCGATGAGACATTTAAATTGTTGGACGGTTGGGGAAATGGCACTATATAGTAATATATTTTCGAATGACAATGGAAATTGAGATATGGGCACCGCCGACAATTTCGACTGATTTGATTGCGGACAAGTTGAACGAATGGATGCGCGTACATCCAAGCAAGCCTCCATTTCAGCGGTTATTACAAGAGCACGTGTCGTCGGAATGGCCCATCTTTTGGCATTTGAAAATTGCACATACCGTACTACTAGATAAGATTACACGCAAATGCCTGGCTGTGGACGAAGAGGTCGCGATGGACGCTGAGATTTGTAGCATATGCCACTCTCCGTTATTATCGGGTACAGAGAGTTTAGAATGTTCTCACGTGTTCCACACAATGTGTTTGTATCAGTGGTTTCGTCACGGGAAGAATACCTGCCCATTGTGTAGAACACCTTCGCGTTAAACAAAAAATATTGTATATAAGATGCATTGGTTTGTTATATTCTATGCCCTCTACATATTTCGTGGGCAATGTGTTGCCGGCATCCGACCACCCCAACAAAGAGGGAGACGAAACGTTTGACTTTAATCTCAACGAATCGAAGAATATATCCCTCAAAGATATCCCCATTCGGATCGAGCACGAAGAGGGACTCGCGGTGGGTCAGGTGGAGCGTGATTGGACAGATTCAGACGGAAAAAAATGGATTTTGGGAAAGGTGAACGGCAATACATTGGAGAGCCGTTACGCATCTCATGCGATTCAGCCTAGTTCGCGTGGTCACACGTTGTACAAGGGACTGTCTTTACAACACGTGCACACTTCCTTCAGCGACGGGACTTCGGCGAAGAGAGCGGTCGAAGTTTCGTTGTGCACAGAACCTCGACGACCAGGGTGCGGAGTGACATGTGTGGACCAATCTAAAAAAAAGGAGTATATAACACACTTAGCATCTCGGCAGAATATGTCTGCTGAACCCATTGTCCCTGCCCCCGAGACGACCACCTCGACAGAGGTTCCTGTTGAATCCGTGTCCGAGACTGACGACGTGGTGCAAGAAAGTACTACCACTGGTTCGGCTCAAAATCAGGAAGAGTTGATGAAGCTGGTCATCGATCAGGAGAACGAGTTAGGCAGCACAAAAACGGCACTTGAGCGGGCTGAATCCGAACTCAGAAAGCTTCAGACCCAGTGGAAGTCGCGCGAGGATAATGAGAAACTCGAGACCAAAAGCAAAGCCGAGGCGCTGAGCAAGGCTCTTGTGGACTCGTGGTCCGCTTCTCTGCCGGCCGACATGATGACGGACGACAACAAAAAGGCGATCTTCGCTTTGGCCCAAAATTTTCCGGAGCAATCCGTCAAGATGATGGAGATTGCCCACAAAGCTTCCAAAAAGTACAAGCAAGATGTTGCCAATCTGAAATCGGTGCAACAGGCCTCTCAAAAACGCCAACTCGAGGCGCGAGTCACGGACATCATTACAAAGAAACGTCGCGTGGTGCCGGATACGACCTCTGTAGTCCACGCTGCCTCCGCGAAAGTGGCGAAGACGAACCCGTTCAAATTTAACGCCGGTAAAGCCAGTTCGTCTATGCGTTCTGTACGCAGTAACAACCCAGAACTGTTTAACGCTCTCTCAGGGTACTCTTCCGGTAACCTGAGGGATCGCATGGGCCAGATTGCCAACATTAGTGGAAGACAGAATTATATTTAAATAAATATTGGATTTCTTTACGATCATACATAAGTGTAACTATTCTTTATCAGACGATGCGAGTTGAAATGGACGCGATCCATTTTGGCGTCATGTCTCCCGAACAAATTCGCAACATTTCAGTGTGTGAAGTGGTTACGGCCGAACTGTACGAAGACAACCGTCCAAAATTCGGGGGTCTGCGTGATCCGCGTTTCGGTGTGTCTTCGCGGAGAGGTACGTGTCTTTCGTGTGGGCTCATGTGGTCACGATGTAGCGGCCATTTTGGACACTACGAATTGCCCCACCCCGTATATCATATTGGATGGACCTCCGAGGTCTTGTCATGGCTTCGACACAGCTGTAGCTTTTGTGGCCATGTAGGGTCGCGACCACTGCGCAAAAAATGCCCGTCGTGTTCCAAGGCTGTATTTAAGTATACTAGAACCAACTCTACTCTCCTCAAAGTTCAAAAGCCGGACGGTACCCAACGAGAGTTATTCGCGGACGAGGCGTATGAACATTTGCGCCAGATTTCCCAAGAGCAAGTTCAAAACTTTAGAGGCAAACAAGACGAGTTTCATCCGTCCTCTCTGATGCTTACCGTACTTCCCATCCCACCCAACTGTGTGCGCCCGTCACCTACCATGGACGGGGACGATGTTCGAGGAGAAGATGATATCACCCGCCGGCTCTTGTACATTCTTCGCGTAGCCGGGGGATATAAAACCGCGCTCAGCCAAAACTCCATCGTGCGCCAGCACGCTATGAAACGAACACAGAATGCGGTTCACATGTACATTGACCAAGCCCGGATGTCTACAAAGGCCACCACGGCTCAAAAATCCATCGCCTCGCGGTTACGTGGCAAACAAGGCCGTATGAGAGGCACTTTAATGGGCAAGCGTTGCAACTTTACTGCACGAACCGTCATTACCGGTGACTCCAACCTGGATATGCGAGAAGTCGGTGTCCCAAAGTACGTTGCCAACACTCTCACTATCGTAGAGTCTGTTCATCGGCTCAATTACGAAAAAATTCGCGAAATGGTCGCAAATCAAGACCCATGCATCAAATACATCATCCAAAAAGACGGTACGCGCCTCGACGTTCGAACTGTTCGTGGCCAAGTCGATATCCAAGTCGGATGTTCCGTGGAGCGCATGATGCGAGACGGCGATCCCGTCCTCTTCAATCGTCAGCCGTCCCTGCATAGAATGTCAATCATGTGTCACCGGGCGAGAATAATGAAAGAGGGCAAGACGTTTCGCCTCAATCTATCGTGTACGACACCGTACAATGCTGACTTCGACGGTAAACTCATTGCTGTCAACAGGGGGCTAGAAAAAAGTGATACCCCCTAGTGCAAATTCGCCAGTCGAATTATGTGCAACATACCTTGTTGCGGGAAACTCCTAAGAGCTCTTTCTACCATCGTTTGGACGAAAGTCCAAAACGAGAACACGGTTAATAGCCGTACACAATGGTAATCAATGTAAGAGATTGGACAATCCGCAGTGTTACTGTCTAAGTCCGCTTATTTGCTAGGATATGACAGGCATTCAGAGACTGAACGGGTATGGGTCTTTCGTGACGGTTTAAGCAACCCGAAAAGGCTTAAGATACAGTCCGCCTTTACCTGAAAGGGTAAAGATATCTCGGATGAGATGAACCTGCATTTATTGCAAACACACGAGAGTCGGGCCGACGCCCTAGAACTAATGTCGGTCGCGTACAATATTATTACACCACAAGCCAATCGGCCTGTCATGGGTATTGTTCAAGATTCGCTGCTGTCGTCTTTTATGCTCACGACCCCGGGCGTTACCCTTGACAAAGCCGAAATGTGCAGTATGTGCATGTGCGTAGAAGGCGCTACAGTCCCAAAGCCTCAATTACCAGGACCTTTGTGGACGGGACTTCAGTGCATGTCACTGTTGTTCCCGAAAGATTTTAACTGGCGTGACACCATCTACCAGGGTCAAGTCCTAGAAGGCCCTCTGGGCAAAAGGGCACTTGGACGTTCGCACGGCTCCATCATTCACAGACTATACAATGATTATGGGCCCGACCGCACCTGCCAATTCATAAACGAACTACAACGCGTCAACCACCTTTGGTTTTCTGGCCAGGGGTTTTCGATCGGCATTGGTGACATGCGCGTCACCACAGAAACTGCAAGAAGAGTCCGCCAAGAGTGTGCAGATATCGACGCGAAAGCCGAAGACCTGCGCAACAAACACGGGGCGGAAGCCGAACACAAAATCAACCGCATGCTCAACCATACGCGCGATTCCATGGGGAAAATTGCACAAAACGCAATGGACCATGAAAATTGTCTCGGGCTCATGGTGCGGTCGGGCTCGAAGGGTTCCATGGTCAATATTTTGCAAATCATGGCATGTGTAGGGCAGCAAAATTGTTCGGGAAAGCGTATGCAGGCCACTGTCTCGGGCAGAACTCTACCCATGTTTCGTCAAAACGACGAGTCGGTTCGATCGAGAGGATTCGTGAAGCACTCGTATATCGACGGTCTCGAACCAGACGAGTACTGGCACCACACTGTCGGAGGGCGAGAAGGACTCATTGATACCGCAGTCAAAACATCTACGACTGGGTATATCCAACGTAGACTCGTCAAGTCGCTCGAATCTATACACGTGGCCACGGACAAAACGGTCAGAGACTCGCAAAACAGAATACTACAGTTTGTCTATGGCGAAGACGGAATGGACGGCATGTCGCACGAAATGGTCACGTGTGCGTTCGACGATGTCCAAACATTGCCCCGTGAATACTACAGGTGGCCATCGGTCCTAGAAGCTTTTAAATTGTGGACCTGGAATGCCACGACACGTCTCGGTGAAAAATGGGCCATATCCGTCCCGGCCGCGCGGATTCTTCGCAAGTACAAAGACCAGGGCTCCGTCACCAAAAACGAGCTCAAGGAAGTTACCGAGCCTCTATTAAAGGCCACGGAGCAAGTACCGCTCGTACATGCCTATATCTTATCAGTTTTTGCCAAAAAAAATCTCCCATGCAGCCGAAACGCACTCGAACGCATTTGCAAAATACTGCTAAAAAAGTGGCATAAATCCATCGTGGCCGCAGGTGAAATGGTTGGGACCATCGCCGCTCAGAGTGTGGGAGAGCCGACAACACAGATGACGCTGAATACGTTCCACAACGCTGGAAACAGTGCAAAAAATGTGACTTTGGGACTCCCACGCTTCGAGGAACTCATTAACGCTTCTTCAAAGGTTAAAACTCCCGTCTTGACGATTTTTTCAGAAGGAACGACCATGGAACCAGAAAAGGCATGGAAACTCAAGACAGACATCAAACGCGTTCGCATCAAAGATATTCTTTCTCGGTCAACATACGTCCCCGGCGAATGCCCGGGCCTCGACGAATACTTGTCGTATCCGGACAACCAACGATGGTCGACCAAACACGCACCTAGACGCCTTCTTCACTGTACATTTTCCAGAAAAGCCCTGGTGCAAAACGGTCTCGACATTTATTCTATTGTGAACGCGCTCAGGACTCTCCCCCTCGCAAAACATACAGTATTCGCGTACAGCGATTCGCCAGTTGGCGAATCCCATCTGTACGTACGAACCAAACACGAGAAAAAGTTCTTTG
>Ga0209630_10000932_pt1 | contig 32907 bp, 55 predicted proteins | sample COG_01_FD_184745 | JGI IMG/M metagenome (GOLD analysis project Ga0209630, IMG submission 184745) | Pelagic Microbial community sample from North Sea - COGITO 998_met_01 (SPAdes) (version 2) | ecosystem: Environmental > Aquatic > Marine > Neritic zone/Coastal water | place: Helgoland, sampling... | reverse complement strand
GTGGAACAGACAAGAAAAGGAATACTCCCTACTCTTATATGTCTAGCTCTAAAATACCTTTTTACTTTGCTAAACAATGGATGAATAACAAAGGGTTGTTTAAAACTAAAGGAAGCACTATAACAAGTTTAGCAGGTAAACAGTACAAGGTAGGCTCTAAAGATTCTCAAGCATTCGCAATGGCTAGAAGTTGGAAAGAGAAAGGAACTAAGGGTAACCACTTTTATGACAATGTAGTAACAGAGGCAAGGCTCGACAAACTTAAAAAGGACTTAGCAAGTGCAGCAGCAGGAGACTTAAAAACAGTAATAACGGACACATTCAAAAGACTTAAATAAATGGCAATAACTATAAATGCAACTCCTAAAGACTTTGCTCCTGTTTACAATAAAATGGAGTATCTTATAGAATCCACTAATGTAGCACAACCAAACTTTGCTTATTTAGTAGATATCTATATTAATTTTGCAGTAACAAAGACAGCACGTTTAAGAATACCTGCAAGACCATCGGACAATAAGGGAAAGGTAGATATCCATAGAGTATTAGAATCTGCTCTTACATCAGACATAGGTAACCCACTAGGAACTGACTCAGTATATGATGCTACTAATAGTTTTCTAACTTATGTTATTAAATTCGGAGAGGAATACGGTACAACAATAGTACAATATCCAGACCTTACTATAGATACTATTAGAAAGACCTTTAACGGTAGCTTAGAAAAAAGACCTTTTGTTAATTGGGATGACACAGAATACGAGCTAGACGGAGCTACCAAAAAGTTTATGACTAATATGCCTAATGATAATAAGGTGTCTTTAGACTCTCATGGATGGCTTTACTACAGAGGGTTTCCTTTTATTACTGATTTTGTTATTGTAAGGTTTTTAACAGGTGGAGCAGTCCAGAGCGTACAGATAGATGCTGCTGCTTCTGCTGCAAATATAAGATTTGTGCCATCTGCTCCTGCCACTTTAAACAATATAGATAATTCTAATTTTACAGCAGGCGCACAGCCTATAATTACATCCGACACAGAGCGATATTACATGATAGCTTTAGATAGTGGTGGCAATGTTGTTTCTGAACAAAAACACTTTACACTACAGGAGGCTTGCAAGTACAATACTAATACCTTAATATTTCAGAACAATCTAGGAGGGTTCGATAACTTTACATTCTATTTAGGCGATATGTCTATGACAGATATTGAGAGAAAGGACATGAAGGTAAACGTAGACAATGTAGTAGGAAACGATATAGTGTACTCAATGAATGAGCGCGAAAAGGTAACATACTACACTAAAAAAAGCGAGACTATAAAATTAATGTCAGATTGGATAACAGAAGCAGAAAGCAACTGGCTACTAGAATTAATTTCAAGTCCTGAGATATACCTACAGAATGGAGATGAACTTACAGCAGTAGCTAAGATTAAAGCAACCAACTACACTAAGAAAAAAGTAGTAAGGGATAAGCTATTCAAAATAGATGTAGAGCTTGAGCTAGGTTATGACGATTACAGACAACGTATATAAATGGTTACAGAGAAACTTATAATAGAGGGAGTTACTATACCGATAGACAAGGGTATTTCTACTGTGCTAACTTTTAGCATCAAAGATATTCAACAACCCGATAAGGTAAAGTCTAGTTTTAGTAAGACAATTAAGCTACCGGGAAGTAAAGCAATAAATGATAAGCTAAATTTTATCTTTGAGGTAAATAGCGATTCTACATTTAACCCTAACTTGAAACTAGATGCGGTTTACTATCAAAATGACATAGCAGTATTTAGTGGTTTTATACAGTTAAAAGACATTCACAAAAAAGACTATAACCAAGTTGAATATAGCGTAGTGCTATTTGGAGAAACTGCTAATATCTTTAGAGAGCTAGGTAACAAGTTTCTGAATGACTCAGGTATGTTATGGAATGAGTTAGACCATGACTATACAAGAGTAATACAAGAAAATAGTTGGCAGACCTCATACATAGAAAATGGAGTAGTTACACCGTTTCAACTTGGAAGCGGATATGTTTATCCAATGATTAACTACGGGAACGATACAGATATAAGCGTGTACAATGTTGATGAGATGTTTCCTGCTGTTTATGCTAAGGAATACATAGATAGAATGTTTGCGGATTCAGGCTATACCTATACATCGACATTTTTAAACAGTCTACTATTTAAGCGTTTAATCATCCCTTTTAATGGCAAAGAATTTAAAAGTACTCAAACAGATTTAAGTCCTAGAAGGGTAGAGGCAAATACACCTTTATTTGTATCTAGTGGAAGTAATAACTTTACTTTAGATTCATCTATTTACTCAAGCAATAGCTTCGTAGAAAATACAGTAAGACTTTCTAATGAGGTTGTAGACGCAAATAACCAATACAACTCAACTACAGGGGAGCTAACAATAGGAGCAACTGGTTTGTATAGAATTTCATTTGATGCAATTATACAAATGGAAACAACTCCACAAGCAGGCGCAGCAGCAGCAGGGGATTTAATAGCAAATGGAAACGCTAATTTTTTGAATAATTTTGGAGTTTATGTGAATGGGGTATTTCAAAACGCTGTAACCTCTTACACTTTTGCAAATAATTTAACTCCTGCTGTAACTTATCAAACAGCTAACCCTACATTATACCCAGATAACAACTTTTTAAATCCTCCAGGAAATGGACTTGTTTCCAGAAACTACAACCCGCCAAACCAATATCAAGTAAATACAGACATACAATTAAATTCTGGAGATGTAGTAACTATTAAAATAGCTAGTGCTTGGAATCTTAGGGTGTTCAATTCTTCTGTAAATGGATATCCATTTCTACCTCTTTCTCAATTTAAACCTTACTATGATGTTAATAGTACACCTTCGCCACCTGTACAAATTAAAGACGAGTACGATGCAGATTTTAAAATAATATTGTCTAGCGCGAATCTTTCTTTAAACATATTAGACTCTCCTTATTTAGAGGGCGACACAGTAGACATGGCTAGCGCTATCCCTGACAAGGTAAAACAAAGAGATTTTCTAACGTCTATTATAAAGATGTTTAACCTCTATATGATACCCGACGAGAATAACCCTAAGAATATTATAATAGAACCTAGAGAGGATTTTTATACTACAGATGTAATAGACTGGAGTCAAAAGCTAGACTATTCTAAAGAGCATAATCTTACACCAACTGCTGTAACTAATAAGCAAAAATACATATACACTTACAAGCAAGATGCTGACTATTACAATAAGAAATATGAATCTAGTTGGCTAGATATATACGGAAGTAGAAACGTGTATCTCGAAAATGACTTTAATAAAACAGACCACAAAACAGAGCTTATCTTTTCGCCTACTCCAATGGTAGGGCAGCTAACAAATGATAGAGTAGTAAGCACAATAATAGATGTGGATGAGACGCTACAGCAAAAGACTATTAAGTCAAATATTAGAATACTTTACTATTCAGGTTTAAAAGATAGTATAATTAACTGGACTCATGAAGCTATATCTGGAGATGTTATACAGACTCGCTATCCTTATGCTGCACATTTCGATGACCCATATACTCCGACTATAGATATTAATTTCGGACTACCAAGAGAAATATACTGGGATAATACTTGGTCGAGTATTACGATAACTAATGCAAACCTTTATGAAACATATCACAGAAAAGAATTTGAGCAGCTTACAAATAAAGACAGTAAGATATTTAAAGGTTACTTTTTGTTAAACCCTACAGATATTGCTAACCTATCATTTAGACCTAGTTACTTTTTTGATAATGAATACTGGACACTACATAAGGTTATGTACAGTAGCTCGATTTATCAACCTAGTAAATGCGAGTTCTTAAAATTAAAGTCAGTTCCTATACCAACATCAACATCGGCATTGGTATCGGCAGGTAGAGCTTTTATAGGCGACGAGGAAGCACCAAACATTTATAAAAATACTCTATCAGGAAACAATGTATTAAATACTAAGTCTAACCATGTAGATGGCTTAAACAACTTTATAGACAGAACTGCAATGTTTGTAGATATAAAAGGAGATTCAAATAAGGTATCTACTAATGCTAAAAACATAACTATATCAGGAGACAATAATATTATCTATCCAGATTTAGAGAATGTAAGCCTAATTAATACAAGTGGAGTAACTATAACAGAGTCTAATGTAGCTTATGTAAATGGCGAGATTAAAGGAGCAGGAAGCGTATTAACAATAGATACTAGTACTACAGCGGACGAAAGTATTACTACTTATTTATGCGATACCTCAAGCAACAAAATTACTGTTACCCTGCCTGAGTTTCCAACAGTAGGAAAGGTTTGGAACTTTAAAAAGATAGCTGTAAATTTTGTAATGATAATAAGAACTCCTCTTGGTTCTGCAACCACTATAGACGGTTTAGCAGATATACGAGTTACTGGCTACAATAATTCATACTCTGTTCAATTTGACGGAATAAACTATAAAATAATATAACATGACATACATCCCAGACATATACAGCGGAGTTATATCAGTACCTATAAATACTACATTAATGATTACATTTAATAGTCAAATGATTAACTACGGAGGTTTAAACATACAAGGGGTTTTAGTTATACAAGGAGATTTAATATTAAAATAAAAATACAATGGCAAATATACAAATAGGCGCAGCAGCAGGAACTACTTTAGGCAACCCACCAAGCGGAGACTTTTACATCTTTATAGATAGTGATAATGTGAACGCCTACACTTTAAGAGATAGCTCAGGAACAGATACAATACTAGGAAGCGCAAACCCTGCAACCTTATACGGTCTTTATTCGCAAACTGTACAAAGCGCAACTATTACAAATACAGTAACAGAAACAAGTATTGTGGGAACTGGAGTAGGTAGCTTGACTGTACCTGCTGACTTTTTTACCGTAGGCGATTCTTATCATGGAAAAATAGGAGGAGTTATTTCTGCTCAAAATGGAGACGATGTAACTTTAAGAATTAAAACAGGAACAACAGTATTAGCAAGTACAGGAGCAATATCTTTAAGTCCAGTAACTGGTTTAGGATGGGAGCTAGAGCTAGACTTTACAATAGCAGCAATAGGAGCAACTGGAACTATTTGCACCAATGGAAACTTTGCATATAATAGAGACACAGGAAGTTTAGAGGGTTTTGTATTTCAGGACGTACAAGCAATAGACACTACTGCGAGTAATACACTAGACATAACCGTAGAATGGGGGCAAGCTAAAGCTCAAGACCAAATATACAGCGCAAACTTTGTACTATATAAAACTTACTAAGAATGGCAGACGATAAGGTAGCATTAGAAATATTTATAGAAGCAGACAAAGCTCAAATGTCTTTAGGAGATTTAGAGGCAGGCTTTGATTCTATGAAGGAAAGACTTAAAGAAGTAGGTAGAGGTAGCGAGGAATTTAAAACCCTTTCTACGGCAATGGCTAACACCTCCAAAGAAATCAAGAATATAGAGCTAGGCTTTGAAGGTTTGGACAGAGAGCAGGTAGCTAGTGAACTCGGAAGTGTTGCAGGAGCTGTAGGAGATGTAACAGCTAGTCTAGTCTTAATGGGTGGAGAATCTGAAACAATGGAGCAGATAGGCGCAAGTATTGAAAAAGCTATGGCTATTTCTATGGGGTTCAAAGGAGCTATAGAAGGGTTAAGCTCTGCAAATAAACTTTATAATAACTTACTAAAACAAGGTAAAGTCGCGCTTATTGCTAAGACAGTAGTAGAGAAAGCAGCAGCAGCAGGAACATGGTTACTTAATGCAGCTAACAAGGCATTGAACATTACTTTAAAAGCTAACCCTATCGGATTAATAGTTACTGCTCTAGGTTTAGTAGTAGCTGGGGTAGTATATTTTAAGGATTCTATAATGAGCTTAATAGATACAGCTTTAAAACCATTTCAATGGATTATAGACATTCTCATTGATGGCTTACAAGCTATGGGTATTATGGCAAGTGATGAAGCTATAGCTCAAGAGAAAGCAGCAGAAAAGAAAATAGAAAGCTATCGGAAGCAAGCAAAAGAACTAGAAAAACTAAGAGAGGCACATGAGAGATTATCTGAAAAGGTATTAGGCGATTTGGAATATGAACTAGAATTACTAAAAGCTAAAGGAGAAGATACAGCAGAAGCAGAATGGGATATAGTAAACCAAAAAAAGAAAGCAGCAAAAGAAGCTAAAAAAATAGCACAGGACGAATATAACAACTCTAAGAAATTAATAGACCTAAGAAGGGCGCAAAATAAAGAGGTAACAGACGAGGACATTCAAGCTCTTAATGCTTTAGTTGATAACGTACACGCTACTAGAGACGCTTACACAGATGCCACAAGAGACCAGACTATATTTTTTGCTAACCGTAAAAGACAAAGAAAAGAGGACAGAGAAGCAGAAGCAGAAGCGGATAAAAAAGCAGCAGCAGAGGCAGAAGCAGCAAGACAAAAGGCATGGGAAGCAGGAGCAGCAGATAGAGCTATGGCTAGGTCTAAAGAACAGCAAGCTAAGAAGGATGCTTTAATGGAGGACATCGAAAGGGTAGAGATAGATAAGACCATGCAGACTGAGGAGCTAGATAGGCACTCAATACATATAGAGGGGTTAATATCTAACGAGCAAGCTCTAAGAGATGCAATGATTCAGTTTTCAGATGCGCAGTTAATAAAGATAGAGGAGGAAAGACAGGCAAGACTAGCAGCTAACCAAGAAAGACTAGAAAGCGCATCTCAAGTAATCGGAGCAATAGGTAGCTTAAATAGTGCAGCATTAGCAAATGACCTAAAGAATGCAGGCAATAATGAAGCACTAAAAGAGAAGTTAAGAAAGGCTAGTTTTGAACGTGAAAAGAAACTAAACATAGCAATGGCTTTGGTAAATGGCGCACAGGCTCAAATGTCTATACTAGCGCAAACACCCAAAGCAGATTTTGGAATCGCCACAGCTATAGCAATGGCAGCAGCAGCAGTTACAACTATAGCACAGATAGCAGCAATTAAAGCCACATCTTATCAAGGTGGCGGTAGTCCTGCAAGCCCTGAAACAAGTACAGCACCAAGTGCAGGAGGAGCAGGAGCAGCAGGTGGAGGAGCAGCCATAAGTCCAGTAAGTAACACTAGCACTATACTAGGTAATCAACAAGTATATGTAACTGAAACAGACATAACAGAAACACAAAATAATGTAAGCGTAATAGAAGAAAGCGCAACTTTTTAAAATAATAGATATGGAAAAAATAGAAGTATTTGAACTGGTAATAGACACCGACGATGAAAGCGGAGTAACAGCTATAGCTTTAGTAGACCAACCTGCAATAGACTCAAATTGGATGGCATTTAGTCAGCAGACAGAGTACAAGTTTAACATTAAAGACGAGGAGAAGCGAATAATAGAAGGCTACTTTATGGTTGCTGATTTACTTATCCCTAGAATAGGAGAGCAAGGCGAAAAGTTCTTTGTAAAGTTCTCAGCTAAGACAATAGAACAGATAAGAGAAAAACAAAGTAGGTTAGGTTTAAACAATAACTTTAATTTAATGCATGACCCTAGACAAATAGCAGAAGGGGTTTATATGTTAGATAACCTTATTATAGACAATGAAAGAGGTAAGGTAGCTCCAAAAGAATTTGAGAAAGTTCCTAACGGTAGTTTGTGGGGTTCTGCAAAAGTTGACAATGACGAAATATGGGAGCAAGTAAAGGCAGGGGAGTTCTCGGGATTTAGTGTAGAAGGTATGTTTAAACAACTTGAACCTGTAACAATGGACGAGGAAACAATAAACAAAATAATCAAAACTATACAAGATTTTGAAAAAAGTATAGATGACAATGTACAACTAAGTAACAAACAAACAATAGATAATATGAGTAAAGAAACTTTAGACAAAGTAAAGAGCTTAATTTTTGGCGAAGAAACAACAGAGGTAGCTGTAGAGGCAACTCCAGAAGTAACCGAAGTTAAGTTGATGGCTGCTGAATTAGCAGATGGAACAATGGTTAACATCGACCCAGCTTTAGAAGTTGGTGCAGTAGTAACTGTTGAAGTAGAGGGCGAAGTAGCTCCAATGCCAAACGGAGATTATCCACTAGCAGACGGAACAGTAGTAACTGTAATGGAGGGAGCAATTTCTGACATTAAAGAAGTAGAAGCAGAGGAGGAGGAAGCAATGGAAACAGAAGCAACTCCAAAAGCTGAAACAGTAACAGAAGCAAAGATTCGTAAAATTATTGAATCAACTGAAACTGTATTCAATGAGCAATTTGCAAAACTTACAGAGGAGTTAGAAACTGTTAAAGCAGAATTTGCTAAATACAAAGAAGAAGCAGATACAAAAGAGAAAGCTATGTTTTCAGCAGTAGAGGAATTAGCTAACGAATCTAGCGTAGCACCAATTAAGAAAAAAAGAAGCGGTGTAATTTCACCAAAAAAGAAATCAATTTTTACAGTAAATAAATAAACATTAAAAAAAAATTATTATGGGTTTTGAATTAGGAACATTATCAGCATACATAGAAGACCAAGACTTTCCATTGATTGCACAGATGCAAGCAACAGGAGGATTAGCAGCAGTAGCAGATATTCAAACAGGAATTAAAGGGAGTTCACATTTACAGTTTTTATCAACTGATGTTATTTTTGGAGCAGATGGCTGCACAAGAACAGGAAACGCAGATACGGACATCACACAAAAAACTTTAACTGTCGGAGCAATCGCTGTGTCAGAAGATTTATGCGTAAAAGACCTTAACGGATACTGGGCGCAAGTTCTAGTGAAGAAAGGAGCAGCAGGAGAGGAAGAAATGCCAGCAGAAATCGAAGCGGTTTACATGGAAAAGAAGATGAATGCAATGCAGAATCAACTTACTATCTCTGACTTTCAAGGAGACACAGCAAGTGCAACAAATAACTTGTCTTACTATGACGGTCTTTTGAAAATTGTAGATGCAGGTGCGCCAGTAGATGGTAACACAGGAGCTGTAACAGTAGCAACTGGAATCTCAAGCTCTAACGTACTAGACATCTTAGATGGTATGTGGGAAAGCATCCCTGATAATATCTCTGAAGCAGACGACCTTTCATTATGGGTGCCGACATCAGTTTACAAAAAATATGTAGTAGCACTTAAAAACGCTAACTTATTCCACTATTCTGGAGATGGCGAGCAAGTAAACCTTTACGGAACTAACGTAGCTTTAAGAAGCACAGTAGGACTACCGGGAGCAGCAGGAGACGAGAGAATGATTTTAACAAGAGACTCTAACGTAGTTATCGGAATGGACGGAGACGCTGACGAGGACGCAATGAAAGTGCGTTTAGACCCAGTTACTGAAAAGAACATTTTCTTCGATGTTACCTTCAAACGTGGCGTACAAGTACGATTTGTAGACGAATGTGTACAGTTCACATTAATTCCTTAATAGGACTTTAACAATTAACTAAGAGAGGGGTGGGTAAAATACCTTACCCCTTTTTTTATAAACATTAAAAAAAATATAAAATTATGGCATGTGCATTAACACAAGGTAGAGCTATTGACTGCAGAAACTCCACAGGAGGAATCTCAGAAATTTTAATTGCTAACTTTGGAGATATAACAATAGACACAGTAGCATCAGGAGTAATTACAGCATTAACTCAAGCAGGAGCTACTAACTTTTACCGTTACTCTTTAGAAAAGGAAAACGGTTCTTTAATAGAAACTCACACAGGTTCTTTAGAGAATGGAACTAATTTCTACGATTCTGTTTTAGACTTTAACACTAAGAATTTAACAGCATCAGAAAACGAGGAGTTAACACTTTTAGACCAAGCTCAGTTATTCGTAATTGTAAAAGACATGAACGATAAATACTGGACAGTAGGAGCTTATCATGCAGCAGATAAATTAAGCGGTACATCAGTTACAGGCGCAGCTATGGGCGACCATAATGGCTACACGTATAGCATAAGCTCTAAGGAAGCAAAGCGGATGCTAGAAGTTGATATTACAGTAATTGAAGGTTTAACAATAGCATAGTTTTAAACAACTAATTAAGGAGAGGGTAGCATTAATTTGTTACCCTTTTTTTATGCTCAAAAATAAAATACTTACAAAAAAGTTTGGTTTTGTCAATAATTGCTTAGAGCCATTTTAAAGCGTTTTAAGACACTTTCGCCTTTCGCTAGTATGCTACTATTAAAAAAAATAGTTCGTTAAAAGCCCATTTTTATTGGGCTGTAGAGCTAAAAATAATTAGTTAAAAATTAGGTTTATTAAAATATTTTTATTAAAGGCATTTATTTTATACAACTATTAATTTTTTTTACAATAGATAATATGGAGTTAAAAGATGAATATAAAAGAGGCGGTTCTGTCTACCATAAAGTAGTCGGACACGTTACCATAGTAAACGATAAAAATGAGTTTGCTAAATACAAAAAACTAGGACTAGATGTTTTCAAAGTGGAGAAAAAAAAGAAGGAAAAGAAAGATTCTGAATAATGCCAATTTTGATAAACGAAAATACTACAAGCAATCTAACTTTAACACTAAAGGAAAAGACTACATTATCTACTCCCGTTTATTTATTTCAGTTTAGAAATGTAACCGAGAAAGTTAGCTACTATTGTATAATGTCAGACACTAGCTTATACAAAGACAGATACAACGAATTTGTATTTACAGAAGGAACAGACCTACCATTAGCAGGAGAGCTTATATTAGGAGCAGGCGGTCAATATGAGTATTTTGTTTATGAGCAAACCTCAACAACTAACCTAGACCCTACCTTAGCAACTGGCTTAGTGGAAAGTGGCTTAATGGACTTAGAACGTGCAAGTACTACCTATAATCAGCACGACATAGATGTAACCTACAAAACACATCAAGTAACATGATGAACAAAGAAAATATTTTAATCTTTAATTTTGAAGCTAATAAGCCTCCAGTATTTAAAGAGGAAAGAGGGAAAGACTATATCGTATATGGTACAGAAGCACCTTACAAGAATTTATACCCAGACTATTTAGTAGAGCTTTACAATACCTCAGGAAAACATAATAGTATAGTAAACGGAAAGACTAATTACATAAGTGGTCGAGGTTGGAAAGTAGACCAAACAGTTAGAACTTTAGAGGACAAAGTTAAACTAGAAAACTTTATTAATCACGTAGGTAATGACTCTTTATTTGAACTTACAAAAAAGATTGTAAAAGACAATGAGCTTTTTGGCGGTTATGCTTTAGAAGTAATAGTTACTAAAGATGGCAAAGGTTTAATTATTAATCATATTGACTTTGGAGACATAAGAGTCGGAGTTGAGGAGGATACTTATTTCTATACAAGCGACTGGGCAAGTAGAAAACCAACAAGCAACGAGGACTTTGAAACATTAACATCATTTCCTTTTGATGGTTCTGCAATTAAAGGTGAAAGATACATTTGTTATTACAAGAGTTATAGACCAAATCTCAAAGAGTATCCCTTGCCAAATTACATAAGCGGGATAAATTACATAAAGAGTGATTATGAAGTATCTAATTATGTATTGAACTCAATATCAAATGGTTACAGTGGCGGTACGATTTGGAACTTTCACAATGGGCAACCTACTCAAGAAGCTCAAGCATACATAAAAAAACAGATTAAAAATAAACATCATGGCTCTAATAATGCAGGCGAACCAGTTATTATTTTCGACGATGGAAAGGACAAAGGAGTAGAGATAATATCTACTAACCCTAACGGACAAGACGACAAGTTTATTAATCTTAACCAACAGATACAAGACGAAATTTTTACAGCGCATGGAGTAGATGCTTCTGTATTTATTAAAACAATAGACACAGGCTTTAGCAATAACGCAGACGAGTTAAGAGTAGCTATTGAGGCAATGAATAGCAGTTACATTGAGCCTAACCAAATCATGTACGAAAAGTTATTTAATGACTTTGTTGTTTTGTTAGGAATGCCTAGCGGTTTAAAGATTGAAAAGATTGCACCAATATCTACACCACTTAGCGAAAATGCTTTGACTGCTGTAATGACTACAGCTGAAATAAGAGAAATGGCAGGACTACCTCCATTAAAAGCAGAGGAGCAATCAGGAGGAGCAGCAGACGCACTAGCTACATTATCTCCATTGGTTGCTACTAAGGTACTAGATAATATGACTGCTGAGGAGATAAGAGGCTTAGTAGGTTTGAAAGGCTCGCCAACTATAACTAGAACAGAATCTAAGTTTAGCGAGGATGAGGAGTTTAAATTTGATTTGTCAGAGTTTGGATATGCAGAAGATGAGCTAGAAGTAATAAGCGAAAAGGAGTTAGACTATAACCCTTTCGATTTTGCAGACATAGGAAGTATAGACAGCCAAATAATAGACATCGTTAAAGCTACTCCTAAAGTAACAGTAGAGGAGATAGGGCAGCAAGTAGGGGAAACACCTAGCGAAGTACAAGAAAGGATAGATAGACTAGTTAAGAACGGTTTATTAGACTTGACGAAAACAAAGATAAAAGTAACAGACGAAGGGGAGCGAGAAACATCTGAGTTAATTACAGTTTACAAATACAAGTTAAGACACGACGCACCATCTTTAAGAGGTGGCAGAAGTAGAGATTTTTGTAGAAAGCTAATGAAAGAGAATAGAAGCTATGAGCTTAAAGATATTTTAGCAATGAATAATAAACAAGGCTCTAATGTATTCGCTCATCGTGGAGGTTGGTATAATAACCCAGTAACAAAAACTAGAACCAATTACTGTAGACACGTATGGTCTGCACGTACGGTAAGACTTAAGAAAGATGCTTAGTAGTTACCAAAGGTTAAAATTTAAAAAGGACTTAGCGGTTAAAGTAGCTGACGAATTAAAAGAAGATATAGAATTTATTATAATGCGACCACACAGTAAAAGAGCAAAAGCAATAAGAAGGGAAGTAAAAGAGAAAAACAATGGCTAGAACTTTATTAATAGACATGGACTACATAAAGTCTAATAGTATCCTAGATGACAATGTAGACGAAAGGCTCATGGTGGATGCGCTCTGGACTGCTCAAAGAGAATACATTAAACCGATTCTAGGTACTGATTTATTCGACGACATTGTAACTAAAGCAGCAGCAGGAACACTAGCAGGAAATGACTTAATATTAGTTAATACTTATATAGCACCTTGCTTATTAAAATACTTAGTATTTGAGATGACACCAATACTAGCATACAAGTACAGAAACAAGGGAGTAGTACAGCAGACCTCAGAGAATAGCCAAGCTACCTCTTTCGATGACCTTAACCATTTATTGAATAGATGGAGAGATAAAGCGGAGATGTTTGCAGAGGACATAGTACGTTATCTTATTGCTAACCATACATTATTTCCTTTATATACAAGTAACTCAGATAGCGATGACATATTTCCTAGTAACTCTGCTTTTACTGGTGGGTTGTTTTTAGGTAATGAAAAGAGCAGAGGAGGATTTGATTATTTAAGAGACTGCTGCGATTAAGATATATGGCAAAGAATAAAGTAAAAAAGTTTAGTATAGTTGATAAGAAGCTAAGAAAGTTTAGAAATGAAAATAACCTACAACCAAATAATAAAACAATTCGAGGACTTCGCAACAGCTCACAGACAGATAAATGAATTCAAATCAGGAGACCTCTGGGAAATTGTCCAGAAAGAGTCTTTAGCAGAATTAAATTATCCAATGTTGTTTTTACAAGATAGTCCTGCAAGTATTGGAGATGGCTTTATTACAAACGGTTTTAACATACTAGTAATGGACAAAGCTAACGAGGGAACGGTAGAAACAGAAGTTAAAAGCGATACACTATTAATCTTATTAGATACTATTGCATATTTTGAAAAGCTATATACAGATAACTGGAAGTTTGTAAAGATAGAAAAGACTGGAAGTATAAGCAGTTTTACAGAACGATTCGACGATACCTTAACAGGTTGGACTATGAGTATGCAACTTAAACAACCTTTAGAATATAACGAGTGCCAAATACCACAAAATTAATAAATAAATAAAATGACAAACTCAGGAGAACTAATCGCTATAAATGGCGTAGTAATTATTAACGACACAGCAGAGAAAGTATTAAATGCAGACAGTTACTATATTTCAGAAGATACAGTAATATCAAGCATCAAAGTAAACGGAGCAGCTACAAATGTACTAGCTGACTATTTTACTACACCTGCTACAGGAGTAAAGAATGGAGTATTAATAACACCACAGAAAGGCGATTACTTTAGCGCTATAACTTTAACTAGTGGCTCAGTAGTAGCTATCTTAAAGTAGTCGTATGTACGGATACGGATATAGATATAACAGCGGTCTAGTATTAGGCGCAGGAGGAGGCGCACCTTTCGCTAATACTAAGAGCCTACTTTTTGATGGGATTGATGATTACATAGAGCTTGGTAGCATATCACATTTACAAAATGCAACAGAGTACTCTATTTCTAGTTGGTTCAAAACACCTTTCAACAATTTATATCAAGTGATATACTCTTGGGATGATGGAGCTGATGGTTACTTACAGTTGTTGTTAATTTCAGACGGTTCATTTATTGTTTATAATAATAGAACCTCTACTGCTTATGGGTTAAGTGCTACTGGTCTTGTTTCTGCTGACACTTGGTACAATGCACTTGTGGTTTTTGATGGTAGCGGTGCAACTAATGCAGACAGATTAAAATTGTATATTAACGGTAATCCAATTAGTTTAACTTTTACGGGAACTGTTCCAACTCAAACGGGTACAATGCTTATTCAAACAATGTGGTTAGGTGCAAGTACTGGTTTTAATTTTTGGGGGTTAGAAGGCAACATAGATGAAGTAAGTATTTTTGATAGGGTAGTAACTCCATCAGAAATAGTAACACTATCAACTGCACCAACTGAAAATCTTACAAGTCTTAATCCAATAGCTTGGTATAGAAACGGAGATAACGGTTCTTACAAGTCTCCACAATGGCTTATACCTAATAATGAGAACAAAGACAAAGTTTCAAATTATAGTTTTGAGTTTGATGGGATGGATGATTATGTTGATTGCGGAAATAGTGCGGCATTAAAACCAAACATTATAACGGTGAGTTGTTGGATAAAAGGCTCTGCTAACTCTGCTTTCACTAGGATAATAAGTCAAGACGGACCAACGGGAGGAGCTGATGCATACGGTTTTTACGTAACTACTGCAACAAATAAAATAGTATTCGCAATAAAAACAAACACAACCGGAACAGTTACAAGTGCAACGAGTGGGGTGGTGTTAGATAATAACTGGCATCATTTAGTAGGTACTTATGATGGTAGTGAAGTTATCTTGTACGTTGACGGGATTGCGGTTGGTAGTCCTTCGGCTGGCACATCTGTTTTAAGTTATGGGAGTGGCACTTTAACTATCGGATGTTTTTCAGAACCAACATCATTGCCGAGTTATTTATTCAATGGAAATATTGACGAAGTAGCAATTTTTGATTCTGTTATTCCTATTGGTGATTTATGGGATGGTAGCGGTCAACCAACAGACCTAAGCCTTTTACCAACTCCTCCAGTAGCTTGGTATAAAATGGGCGAAGAAGCTACTTTTAGCGGAGGAGTTTGGACAGTACCAGATGCAGTAGGAACTAACGATGGTACATCTAATGCAATGACAATAGAAGATAGAGTAGGAACTGCACCAAGTTCAGAGAACAATGCGGTAAGTATTAATATGGACGAAGTAGATAGAGTAACAGACACACCTTAAAAATATAAAAATGCACAACAATAAAACATACGCTGTAATTAACTTAATAGATATTTCACTAATTGATTTTACACAAGTAGCGCAAAGTTCAGCATCTACTATTAGAAAGTCATTAGATGACACGCAGTTTGTCATTAAATGGGAAGATGGATATACACCAACTTTTATAACTGATGGTTCGGTTGTTCCAATAGGAACATACGACCATCACGCAATTTTGGAATTAATGGCTACAGACAAATGGAGTGAACCAATAGAAATTTAAACAAGGCAGAGAATGGAGGGAATGGAGGCGACTTTTATTTTAAAAGATGTTATATACATTGTAGTTGGTGTAGGAAGTGCTTTAGGCTTTTACTGGAAGATGGTAATGTCAGACAGAAGCCAAGAGGATAAAATAAGACAGATGCAAAAAGATATACAAAAAAACGAATCTATAATGTTTAAAAAGTTCTCAGGTATGCATACCCGAATGGAGAAAAGCGAGGAGAAAAACAAAACAGAGCTAGACACTATTAACAAAGAACTAAGCGAAGTTAAAATAGGTATCTCTACTATTAACGGAAAGTTAGACATTTTAATAAAAAACAATGTATAGATTTAGCAATAGAAGTTTAGACAGGTTAGAATATGTTTCGCCTATTCTAATAAAGATATTAGAGGAGGGAATTAAGCACTCGCCTTATGATTTTGGTATACCTCGAGATGGAGGATTCAGAACCTTTCGCAGACAAGAGGAGCTTTATGCTAGAGGTCGTACAACTGAGCAACTAATCGAAAAGGGTATTGTAGGTATAGAGGGTAGACCTGACAAAAGCCGAATAACTTGGACTCTTAAAAGTATGCACATGACTGGCAACGCATTCGACATCTACGCTTATGTAGATAAACAAGCATCGTGGGATATGAAATACCTAGAGCCTATCGCTAGACATTTAATAAAAACAGCTTCCGACTATGGCATTATCCTTAACTGGGGTTATGACCTTTGGAAGAAAGACGGAGCGCATTTTCAAATAGACTAAAACAAAATTATGAAACGATTATTCAAAGATGGAATAGTAACAACTTTAATGGGTTTAACTATTCTAAGTATAGCAGTATCTCTATACATAAGTAAAAGCCATACAGAAACAGAAGCAGGAGCTGTAGCTGCTTTAGGAGTATTACTACTTAGAGCTAAAGATAGTTTAATAGGTCTTACTAAAAAGTGAAAGGCTTACTCCTTATACTTATATTTTTAACTTCCTGCAACCCTCAGAACAGACTTAATAGAAAAGTAAAGAGAGCAGAGAACTACGCCTATAAACATGGGCTAGTTATTAAAGACACTATAAAGGTAGTAGACACCGTAATAGTAGAGAACTACATACACGACACTACAAGCACGATAATAAGACACGATAGCACTATTGTAGTAAACAACGAGAAAGTCTTTCTAAGGTACTTTTATGACACTCTAAGACAAGAAATTTACCACGAGGTAGAATGTAAAGGAGACACTATAATTAGAGAGGTATTAGTTCCAGTAGATAAGATTAAAGTAATTGAAAAGGATAACCGATTCAACATTATTCTAATTGTACTACTAGCTGCTTTGTTCTTTGTGATTCTTAGAAGAAATTATGTAGCTTAAAATTTAGTATATTTACGCAAATTTAAAACTATGCAGCACAGAAATACTAAGCGACTAAGATTAAAACAAGACGAGTTCGACCTTATCCAAAAATACAGAAGGATAAAAGAGGAAAGCATAGCAGCAGGAGTTAATCCCGATGACGTAAAACATGGATGGCTCAAGACTGACAACAGTAGTCTATTCTTTAAAAACCCAAACTTTAAGACTGAGGCAAAAAATAAGTTTGCAGAGGACTTAATTAAAGAGCTAGAACAATACTCGCCAAAGTATCCTACTATAAAACGGAGCAAGTCAAAGGATGGGCATTTATTAGTAATAGACCCTGCAGACATTCATGTAGGTAAACTTTGTTCTATATTAGAAACTGGCAAAGAGTATAATCAACAGATAGCAGTTAGACAAGTAAAGGAGGGCGTACAAGGCATCTTAGATAAGTCTAGCGGATTTAATATAGATAAGATAAACTTTATTGCAGGTAATGACATACTACACACCGATACACCGAAAAGAAATACTACAAGTGGAACTCCGCAGGATACAGATGGAATGTGGTACGAGAATTTCTTAAATGCTAAGAGGTTATACGTTGAGGTTATAGAGCAGCTTATTCAGATTGCAGATGTACACTTTACTTTTAACCCTAGTAACCACGATTACATGACAGGGTTCTTTTTAGCTGATGTAATTAAAACACATTTCAGACATTGTAAAAATATAACTTTCGACTGTAGTATAGCACACCGTAAATACTTTAAATACCACAAGAACTTAATAGGCACTACTCATGGCGATGGAGCAAAGAACCAAGACCTACCCTTATTAATGGCTACAGAAAGACCTATTCTCTGGAGTGAAACAGACTACAGATATGTATATACACATCATGTTCATCATAAAAACGCAAAGGACTACATAGGGGTTACTGTAGAAAGTTTGAGAAGTCCAAGTCCTGCGGATAGTTGGCACGATAGAAACGGTTATGTATCTAAACAAGCTATAGAAGGATTTATACATCACAAAGAGAATGGACAAATAGCACGACTAACACATTACTTTAAATGACAAGGATAGAACTTTCTGATAATGAAATAGAGTATAGTACTTACTTCCCTATTCCAGACCCACACGATATAATGTACAGCTTTGAGGAGATGGTTAGAATGTACACTAAAGCAGACATTGAAGTTGATAACTATATAATAGAACGTGCAAAAGAAATAAGTATAAAAAACAGTAACTAAAATAAAAGTATTATATTTGTCCTTTCGTGGTTTAGTTTAGTTTGGAAAGAGAGTTAACATTCATTTGTTAGCTCTTTTTTTTGTGCCTAATTAAAAAAACTACCTGCAAAATTTTTTTATTCCAAAACTTATATTTAATATTGTTGAAAACTTTTAAACTATGGAAATACAAAAAATTAATACACGATTCATGCAAGGCAACAAAACTGAGGGAGTATTTGACTTACTGGCTGATTATTACGGAATGCCAGAAGTATGTAACAATGAAATAGATTTTTGCGATTGTATTTATTCAGATGGCTTTATTAGAGCTATTGAGCAAGATAACTTAATACCTGTTTTAGGCAGTCACCAATTAAATCAAGAAAGGAAAACAGAGCAAGAATATCATCATTTTATATATAACGAAGATTGCTATATTATTTACTTTAACTAAAAACTATAACACTATGGAAACATCATTCAATAAAATCTGCAAAAGTATTGCAACGCTTAAAACAGAGTCTCAATGTGAATCTATTGAGGCAATGATTAAAACCTTCAAAGAAAAGTATCAAAGAGAAGGACACGAGTATTCTTACATATTGGTAGGAGCTTTATTAATGGCTAAACAAATAAAATTTAACTAATGAAAAGAAAACTAACCCATTCACTTTGCGAGATGCAAAAAGTAAACAAAGACCTTTATGAAGTATTTACTACTGACTTTTGGGATAACGGAACTTATACAATTAAAGACATCTCACACCACTCAACAGAGCAGGAAGCAATAGAACAGAAATTAATTAACAAACATAAAAACGAAAACAAATGAAAGAACTACTAAACATTCAAAGCGAATTAAAAGCGCCTAAGAGCCAATACAATAGTTTTGGTAAGTATAAATACAGAAACTGTGAAGATGTCTTAGAGGCTCTTAAACCACTCTTAAAAAAGAACAAATGCACTTTGTATATCTCAGACAATATACTAGAGGTCGGAGGCTTAGTATTTGTAGAAGCAATAGCAACTATAAAGAATGAGAAAGACCAAGAGGTAGCAGTATCTGCACAGGCAGGAATAAACCCAAATAAGAAAGGAATGGATATAGCACAGTCTTTTGGAAGCTCCTCCAGTTATGCTAGAAAGTACGCCCTTAATGGTTTGTTTTTAATAGACGATACAAAGGATGCAGATACAGAAGCGCCACAGCCTAAGCAAAAAGAAAAGATAACAGATGGCAACCTCTCAGGAATGATGTTAAAAGCTAGTATAGGAGATTTAAGAACTATAATAAAAGACTTTACCTTAACAAAAGAGCAGCACAATAAAGTAGCAGAAATGGGTAAAAAACTAAAAGCTAAATAACTATGGAAACACTAGAAAGCATACCAGACGAAAGTAGAATAACTTTGTTGAAGTCAACTATTAAAGTACAAGAGAAAATTATACAAGCTCTTGAAGAACGAATAGAACTACTAAAACAAAACCATAAACTAGAAATTAAAAACTATTACATAAAAAAATAACTATGAAAATTAGAAGCAGCGCACTAGGAAAGATTATGACAAACCCACGTAAGAAAAGTGAAACATTGTCAGCAGGTTGTAAAACTTACATAAAGGAACTTGTAAAAGAGGACTTATTCGGTTATAAGTCTACAATAGATAGTAAATACCTAACCAAAGGAATAGACTTAGAAGATACGAGTATAGACCTTTATAATGAGGTACATGGTACTTTATACCTAAAGAATACAGAACGCCTCTCTAATGAGTTTATAACTGGCGAATGCGACATTAACGCAGAGGATAAGATAATCGACATAAAAAGCTCATGGAGTTTAGAGACATTTCCTGCATCTCCTGACGATGTAAATAACAAAGATTATGAATGGCAACTTAGAGCTTATATGTGGCTTTACAATAAACCTAAAGCAGAACTAGCTTACTGCATGGTTTCAACTCCAGACTACTTACTTAAAGACTGGGATAATTGGGATATACACAAAGTAGATAAACACGACCCTTTTTTAAGAGTTACCTGTATTAGTTTTGAAAGAGACACAGATAAAGAGCAGGAGATAATGGAGCGAGTAATTGAATGCGGTAAGTTCTATATTGAGTATAGAGATTCGATACTAAACAAACAACTAATACTAAGCTAATGAGAAAGGAGGACAGAGATAAACCCTACATTTATAAAGTCTATAATAGTAGGGGAAACTTAGAGGAGTACAGTAGGTATTACAGAACTAAACGAGAAGCTGTAGACTGGTACAATACTCATGGCAAATGGTTAGAGAAACACTTTAACAGAAAACTAATATTAATCGACACAGATATAAACTTATTTACTTATGTACCAAGCGCACTATTTAACAGACAAAGGAATTAAAGCCTATTTAAGAACAGTAGACGAGGAGGTCTACAGAAAACATAAACAAATGTATTTGAATCACGATAAACACATAGACAATATTTGCAGGATAATATTTGCATATTTTGATGTGCCACTAGAAAAGATAAAAGTAAAGAACAGACAAGCTCAGATCATAAGAGCTAAACAATTTACTGCTTATTTTCTTAGGCGAGAAGTTCGTAGAATAACCTTGACCGAGATAGGCCAAGTATTCGACCTAGACCATGCAACAGCTTTGCATTCTATTAGCAAAATAAAAGGACTAATAGAAATAGACAAAGAATATAGAGAGTATCACAATGAACTATGTACTAAACTAATGGACTTATATAGATAAAATTTAGTATATTTGTAACCAATTAAAAATTAATAAATTATGGAACTAGAAGTAAAAGGAACTATTAAAACAATAGGAGAAACAGTAGAAGGAGTTAACAAGGCAGGACACGACTGGCAAAAGTTAACCTATACATTAACCACAGACGAACAGTATAATAATTTTTATGCGTTTGAAGTATTAGGAAAGGATGCTAGTACAATGTTTAGAAAGTTTAACAAAGTAGGTGATAAGGTTAGCGTAAAATTTAATGTAAACACCAATGAGTGGAAAGGCAAATACTACACGACTCTACAGTCTTGGAGATGCACAAAAGACGATGTACAGACTACAGAGAAAGAAACTGTACAGGCTGAGACAGAGGATGATTTACCCTTTTAGGAAGGTAATACAATTATTTTTAAGCAACGGATATAAAATAAAATAGCTATATTTGTACAAGTTAAAAAAATAATTACAATAGATATATGTGGGCAGGTACAAAAGGTCTACAGTAATATATTAATAAATTGAACCCTTTAACGGTTAGTAGAGTTGTACCCTCGAACGCTGTTAAAGGGTTTTTTTATGCAAGCACATGAGTAACGGATGGATTAAAATACATAGAAAATTATTAGATTGGGAGTGGTACGATGAGCCAAATGTAATGAGGTTATTTTTACACTTGCTTTTAAAAGCTAATCACAAAGACAAAAGCTATAGAGGTACAGTAATAAAAAAAGGTACGCTTTTAACTGGTAGAGATTTACTAGCTAAAGAGACAGGGTTAAGTATTCAGCAAATAAGGACAGCAATAAACAAGCTAAAATCAACCAACGAAATAACCATTAAAACCAACAAACAAGGCTCTGTTATTCAAATAGTTAAGTATGAAGAATACCAAATAGTAACCAACATAGTAACCAACAAGCAACCAGATAGCAACCAACAACTAACCACTAACAAGAATGTAAAGAAAGAAAAGAAGTTAGTGTATCGCAGTTTTAAACACCTAAGTATAACTGTTGAGGACGTAAGAAAACTAGACAAGGAATACACAAAGAAACAAATAGATTATATTTTAGATGCTATAGAAAACTATGCTAAGAATAAAAGCTATACATCTTTATATCTTACAGCTAAGAAATGGCTCGCTAAAGAATACCCTAAGCCAAAAGAAAAAATAGTTATTCACCCTAAAGACTACCTAGCATGATATTAGAAAACAACTCAGGCAAAAAGTATTTAGATTCTATTAGGGATGGTAGCTTTAAACTAGGATTAGAAATTGGATGCCCTCTGGATTCACATCTGCGCTACAAGCAAGGTACATTTAATGTTATGGCTGGACACGCCAACGTAGGAAAGACTAAATTTATACTTTATTATTATCTTTGTTTAGCTGTAAAGCACTCTAAAAAGTTTTTAATCTTTAGTGCTGAGAATAGCACAGGAGGAATTAAAAGAGATTTAATACAACTCCATGCAGGTAAACAACTAAAAGAACTTGACGAGCAGCAGTATGAATATCATTTTAACTGGGTAGGCGAACACTTTAAATTTATAGACTTTGAACAGTTCTACAGAATTAACAAAAGGTTTATGAACTTTAGAGATGTGTTTAAAGCAGCTTTAGATGACTGCGAGTACTTTGATGCTTTGGTTATAGACCCTTACAATAGTTTAGCAACCTGCGAAGATATAAAAGGCAATAGCCACGAAAGAGATTATGCAGTAGCTAGTGAGTTTAGAATGTTCTGCAAACAAAATAATAAAAGTATTTACTTACTTGCTCATGGAAATACAGAAGCTCTACGTAAAACTTTTACAAAAGGACATGATTTTTACGGACACCCTATTCCGTTAATGGCATCCGATATTGAGGGAGGCGGTAAGTGGGTAAACAGAGCAGATGACTTTATCGTAATACATAGACTAACTCAGCACGAAAGTGAATGGATGAAAACAGAGGTACACATCCGCAAAATTAAAGAAGTAGAAACTGGAGGCACACCAACCTTTATGGAATCGCCAGTTATTTTTCACATGGACAAAGGAGGATTAAGTTTTAATTGTTACATTCGTCAAAAAGATTATAGTATATTGCCACCTAATGCAAAAAACCCATTAAGCGATATGCCAGTAGTAGAACCTAAACAAACGGAATTAAAACCAAATAAAGCATTTGATATAAACCATACCATAGAACCAAAGCCAACTAAAGACGAGGACTGGCTAAGTGGTTACATGGAAGAGGAAGAATTTAAGATATGAAAGTAACAGATAAAATAACAATAACGAATGAGGATAATATGCAGTTAATGGCACGCTATCCAGACAACTATTTTGATTTAGCTATTGTAGACCCTCCTTATGGTATTGATGTTACTAAAATGACACTTGGGAATGGAAAGAAAAAAATTAATAGGGGTTTATCAAATTGGGATAGTAGTATACCTACTTTAAAATATTGGAATGAATTGTTTAGAGTTTCTAAAAATCAAATAGTATGGGGAGCAAATTATATGACAACATTTTTACCTCCAAGTATGGGTTGGGTGTTTTGGGATAAAGGAACAGGTGCAAATGATTTTTCAGATGGCGAACTTGCATATACAAGTTTTAATAGGGCATTACGAAAATATAAAGTTTCTTGGGTTGGTGCTAATGCTAATAATGGCACTCCAAGAATACACCCAACAGAAAAACCGATACAACTTTACGAATGGTTATTAATGAACTACGCAAAAAAAAACGATAAAATACTTGATACACATTTAGGAAGTGGAAGTATAGCTATTGCTTGCCATAACAGAGGCTTTGAGTTAACAGCGTGCGAATTAGATAAAGAGTATTACGAAGCAAGTATTAAGAGATTTAAACAACAGACAGCACAACAAACAATGTTTTAATTATGACACTAGAACAACTAACTACAAAACTAGAATTGAATATTCTTATTGAAAGGGTACTAGAAAAGAACGGAGCTTATAAACAGCCTCTAAGCAAAGAAGAAGCTCTAAAAGGTCTTACCCTATCAGAAGACGCTAAAAGTACCTTAAACACGCTTAAAAGTGCCTTAGAACAGATTAACAAACTGTATGACCTAAGCATCATGTACAGTAAAGAATTGAAAAACAAAGATTCACAGATATACAAACTATCTGTAGAAAACAGTAAACTAAGGACTAGAGCTAATTTAGCAGACCAAAGAACAAACAACATAACAGATTATATTGAACTACATAAAAACAAAACGACATGAAACTACTAAAACAATGCACACTCGATGGAGTGACAAGACGAAAAGACAAGAGCTTAAAAATTTCTTTTATTACAAACCTAGAGCAAAGCAGTACAGAATTAATGGAAGTCGACAAGCTACTAGACTCAAACGGAATACTATACTTTAAAGATAGTGAAGGACTTTCTACAGATGAAATAAACCAAATTGATAAGGTTGTACTTGACAAACCAAACGGAAAGACCCAGAGCGAAAGACTTAGAAATGTATTATATTTATACTGTAAACAGAAGATGAGCAAAGAGCCAACTAAAGAGCAGTTTGCTGAGTTCTACCAAAAGTACACAGAGAAGTATATCCAATATATTAAAGACCAGTTAAACTAAATGCCACGCTGTAAAGTTTGTAAAGATAAATTTGAGCCTAAGTACTTTCTCCAGAAAACTTGCTTTGAGCCTAGCTGTATTTTGGAATGGAAAAACAAAGTAAAAGCCAAAGAATGGAAAGCAGAAAAGAAAGTATTAAAGGATAAGCTAAAAACTTACAGCGACCATGTTAAAGAGCTGCAAGTAATAGTAAACAAATATGTAAGACTAAGAGATAAAGACAAAGGATGTATAAGCTGCGATGCTCCATTACTAGGAAAGTACGATGCAGGACATTACTACTCAGCAGGAGGTAACCCAGAATTAAGATTTAACATAGACAACATTCATGGGCAATGTGTTTACTGCAATCAACATCGACATGGAGCTTTATTAGATTATACTGAAAGGCTACCAAATAGAATAGGGTTGTGTAGATTTGCAGAACTAAAGAAACTAAGGGGAGTAGCAAAGAAGTATTCAATCCCTGACCTGGTAGAATTAAAAGTAATTTATAAGGACAAAACAAAAAAGTTGTAATAAAATTTTTTTATTCGGAATATCTTTTTTACTATTGTTTAAAATTAACTAAATAAACTAAACACTATGGAAAAGAATCATAAAGCATTATTATTAAAAGTAACTATAATCACAAAACAGTTATTAAAAAGAGGTTTTTCTGTTAAAGAAGCGAAGGAATTAATAATGCTTACAATAGTACCTCATAAAAAGTTAATTGATAAAGGTAATGTTTATCAATCACTTTGCGATTTAGATAGACTAATATTTTAAACAAAAAAATATGAATATTTTAAAAGAAGCAGATAAAATAATAAACGAAAGAGCAGAAGAAAAAGAAAGAGCTTATGGACCATTTGAAGATTCAATGACAAAAGCCGCCTCTATTGCATCGGAATTATGTAATAAGCACATAACTACAGAAGACTTCTATAAGTGCATGATAGCTCTTAAGATGAGCCGTATGGCATATAATTTGAAAGAAGATACATTGCTAGATTGTGTAGCTTATGTTGGTGCGCTAAATAACTACAAAAATGATTAACAACAGATTTGAACGAGACTACAAGCATCTTTTAATGGAGTGCTTAATAAATGGAGAACTGACAAATAATAGGACAGGCGTAAAAACATACAAGCTTTTTAACAAGACATTTAATATAGACCTACAGAAAGGTTTTCCAATTGTAACAGCAAAAAAAATAAACTTTAGCTTTGGGTTACACGAGTTTTTATGGATATTCAATGGCAGAACAGACTTAGCTTATTTAAACGAGCATGGTATAAAATGGTGGAATGGGTTTGCCAAAAATGGAAAGCTAGGTAAAGTATACGGCTATCAGTTAAGAAAGTTTGGGGGCAGTTTTGACCAAGTAGACTATGTTATTAATGAAATAAAAAACAACTCCAGAAGAGCTGTTATAAGTTTATGGAACCCAAACGATTTAAAAGAGCAAGCCTTGCCATGTTGTTATACTCATTTTAACTTTGTTAGAGCTGGGAATAACTTAAATATGTCAATGGACTTTAGAAGCTCAGATATGTTTTTAGGGTTGCCTTATGATATAATTGTAGGAGCTTTACTATTAACTACTATAGCAAAAGAGTGTGAACTTACGCCGAGCAAGCTGGGTATAAATTTAAAAGATGCACATATTTATGAAAATCATAAAGAGCAAGTAATAGAATACAATAGAACAGAAACACATGTACTACCCTCTTTGACAGGAGGCATTGAAAAATACGAGTTAGATAATTATACTCACGGCAAATATATTAAAGCAAAACTAAATAAATAAACAAAAATTATGAAAAACCAATTTGAATTAATTAGAGAATGGGCAGAGTCAAAAGGAATCTATGAGAAAGGAGATGTAAAGACTCAATATGTAAAACTTCAAGAAGAAGCAGGGGAATTAGCAAAAGCTATAATGAAAGATAATTATGAAGAGTTTGTAGATGCTATAGGAGATTGTGTTGTTGTTTTAACAAGTATAGCTGAGTTAGGAAATAAGCATTTTAATATTCAGCCTTTTGACAAGCAATTAACTATTGAAGAGTGTATTGATACAGCTTATAATGTTATAAATAAAAGAACAGGTAAAATGATTAATGGAACTTTTGTAAAAGATAATTGATATGAGGAAATATATAGCAAAAATAAATATAACAGAAGCGCTTTTAAAAGAGAGCACAGGGTATATAGGAGAGAAAGTATTTGAACAATGGTTTATGAACAACTTTCAAGGAGAACAACTATTTAAACAAAACGCTGATAGAGATTACCAGCAGATTGATTTTGTAGATGACAAGGGCTATAAGTATCAAGTGAAAGCTACAAGAGAAAAGACTTATACGTTTAATTGTATATTAGAAGATATTGAGGAGCATTTAGCAAGTGACGTATATGTATTGATACAAATAAAAAATAAAGTTGCCTATATTGAAACCTTTTACAATAAAGAGTATATAAAACAAAATATAAATCAAAGCTTTAAATATAATAATAGTTTTATATGGGCGAAAGATCTACAGCAAAATGTATTAGATATATGAAGCAATTAAATATGTTAACCCATATCGATAAAATAAACCCACCTAAAAAGAAAAAACCAAGTAAATATATTCTTAAAAATATTGTATTAAAAAAAGTATTATATTTACAAACGTGAACGAAGCATTTTTAAAAGAGAAACAGCAAGTAATAGAAACTGCTTGTAAGAATATTTGCAAACATTCTGACATCTGGAAAGACTTAGCGCAGGAGGTAAACATATATTTTCTAACGAATGAGTTACCTAGCAACCTCAATAAGATAGATGGGTTTATATTTGTAGTAGCTTATAAAATGTTTCACTTGTCAGGTAGCGAGTTTAACCGTTTGCATTTTGATAATGTTTTACAAGAATCTACAGAACTTGACTACTTAAAATTAAAAGATATTCCGTATATTAGTAACAATGTTTACAAGGAGTATTTAGAGCAAGTGAAACAGTTAGACGAAATGGAACGTATTTGGGTAGAGGAGATAGTTAAAAGAAACCTATCTATAAAACTATTCTCAGACCACACAGGGATACATAGAACCACAGCAAAGGAACGAATGGAAAGTATATACAACAAAATAAGAAATAATAACAAATGAGCATAATAGTAATTTCAATACTGGCGATACTAGGATGGACTAGCATATTCAAACAAACCTTTACAACTAAAGAGGGGTTTAAATATGTTTATGAGCCGATAAGTAAGATACTTTATACATTAGACTTTAAGCCTGTGAGCTGTGCTTATTGTTTGTCTTTCTGGATAGGTCTAGTTTTTACTATTGTTTCACTAGATTTAAGTTATATGGTTATATTTTTATACTTTGCAAAACAAGACTAATGGATTACAGAAAACTTAAATGGGGAGCTTTAAAGAGCTATGCAACTAAGCTAGGGATAAACACCAAAGGAATGACTAAAGTTATTCTATTAGAGTGGTTAGATGCTATGCCAGACGTAGCACATGGAATAGAGGAGCTAACACCTTTTACAGGTATTAAGCAAGAGCATCCATTATTTGAGGAGATAAAAGACTACTTACCATATTTGAAAGCATATAAAAAGCTCCATGCAATTAGTCCAGTACCAGAAGTGAACAAAGCAATAGCTGCATTATTCTTAAAATACATAGAGGAGGATAAAAACATTAGGTTAAATTTAGGCTGTGGAATATGCAAGCAGAGATATTATGAGAGAATGATAGCAGGATATAATAGGTTAGTAGATGAGTATGGAGGAGGAGAACGTATATAGCTACTGTTTAGAAGTCCACGAGGATGGAAACCTCTACATGGTAACTGAGTATATGAATGGATACATAACTATTTGGGCAGCGAATGCTACAATAGAAGCAGATGGAGAAGTATATTTTATTAACTTATATGAAGACTAAACTAATAATATTACTTATTTTTATTTGTAGCTGTTCTACAAGCAAAGACCTAGAGAACGGTATTTTTAAAAATGGTTACTCTCTGAATAAGTTTAACACCAATTTATTCGATGTAACATTAAATGATGTGGTAATAGCTCATGTAACATCTATCGAATGGGAATATTTTAAGGGCAAGCTAGTAAGGGAGGTATCGGTAACAACTAAGAACCATATGAAAGACAAAGACATTATAGATATGATAAAATTCCTACATTCTAAGTATCCTGACTTTAAAATAGAAGTGAATAACGATAATACAGATAAGTTTTATGAAGATTAAACGTAAACACTACAAAGCTCTACAGTACGCCTCTTTAATTCAGAGGTGGAAATACTTACCCAGAAACTTTATATTTGAAGTGGTAAACAATAGCGAGGTAAACGAACAGATGTTAAACAGAAATAGAATAGAGCAGAATGGTAAAAGAATTTGAAGAAATGGATTGGAGTAAAGAATACACATATAAAGATAAAAAGATATACATAAGTCATGAGACTAAGAAGTATATTATCTGTTCTTTTAACGAGAACGGAGTAGGAAAGTTTAAGCTAGATAAAACAGAGTTCTATGGGTAATGCCTTAGTGAATAAATGGCAAAGTAAACTAGGGTTAAAAGAGTGGAGCTTTACTACAGAGGAGATACAACCTGAGCAAGTTACTTATGGGGGTTATGTCCCCCAAAAAGATAGGTACTTTATAGGGATAGAAATAGACAAAGAAAATAAAGCAGGCACTATCTACCACGACAGAGAATTAACAGAAGCGGATATAATACATGAGCTGCTCCATGTTAAGTACCCAAACAAAAGCGAGGACTGGATAAATACAACAGAAAAACTAATACTAGATGAAAACAATAATTGAGTACACAGATTCGGAAGATGACCAAATGGCATTGAAAAGAGCTATTAAGTCAACTGATATGGCATGTGTATTATTTGAGATACAAATCAACATGAAGAAGAAGATGGTTCACATGCTTGATGCATATAATGCAACGGATGCTGAATACGACTTACTAGACAAAGTGTGGGAATGTATCAATGAGGAGTTTGATGCACATGAAATACATATTGATGACTTAATTTTTTAAATAAACTAAACAATGAATAAAGAGCTAACGCCTAAGGAGCAGAAATTTGCAGAGCTATGTGTAACACTAGGTAATCAAACAGAAGCGTACAGACAGGCTTATAACGTCTCTAATAAAGATGCTGAATGGATAAAAGTAAAGGCATCACAGATAGCAAGTAAGGATAACGTAAGGTTAACTATCAACAAACTAAAGGGAGAGCTATCTGAAACACATGGAATAGATAGAGCTTTTATCTTACAAGGTTACTTGCAAATCATTTCAGATGCAGACTACACATTCCAGTTAGGAGCAGACAATACGCTAACTAAGGAAGATAAGCAAGCCTTTTATAGGATCATGAATCAAACTAAGAACACCGACAAAATAAGAGCCTTAGAAGCAATATCTAAAATGATGGGATTGAATGAGCCAGAAGTAATAGAGCATAAGCATACAGTCAAAACTTATAAAACAAACTGGGGATAATTGGAGGAGGTAGACTTATATAGACCACATCCTAAACAAAGGGAGATACATAAGGCACTAGACACAGATATAAAGTATTGTATAGTTTCTATTGGTAGGCAGTTTGGGAAGTCTACACTAGGGGAGAATCAATCTATTAAATGGGCATTAGAAAATAGCCATTGGAAAATAGGATGGGTTAGTCCAATATACAAACAAGCTAAGAAAGTTTTTAAGGACATAGAGAAAGCTGTAATAGGCTGCCCATTTATTACCAACGTAAACAAAGGAGACTTAATACTAGAATTTGCTACAGATAGCTCTATACAGTTCTACTCAGCAGATGCCTATGATAGTATTAGAGGGGAGACATTTGACGCTTTAATATGTGATGAGTTCGCATTCTTTAAACCCGAAGCATGGAACGAAGTACTTAAAGCTACTGTATTAGTGCGAGGCAAAAAGGTACTTATCTTATCCACTCCGAAAGGGAAAAACCAATTTTATAATTTGTTTAACCTAGCAGAACACAATAGCAACTATATTTCATTTAGAGGTAGCTCATACGATAACCCATTTATAGACCCTGCTGAAATAAAGGAAGCAGAAAGGAACTTACCAGACCACGTATTTAAGCAGGAGTACCTAGCAGAGTTTTTAGATAATGGGAGTAGTGTATTCAGAAATATACAAGAGTGCATTAAAACGTCTGTAAACACGTCTAGCCTTTATGCAGGAATAGATTTAGGTAGGTCTGACGATTATACAGTTTTAACTATTGTAGATTCAAACAATATAGAAGTCTACTCTGAAAGGTGGAGGCACATGGAATGGAGTGCAATAATTAATAACATAGTAACCCAGTTAAATAAGTACAGACCTAATACCTTAGTAGAAAGTAACGGAGCGCAAGACGCTATCTTCGAACAGATAAGAAACAAGGTAAGCTACAATAAGAACTCAATACAACCATTCGTTACCACATCCAAAAGCAAGCAGAATATAATAGAGGACTTAATCGTAAAGTTTGAATCTATGGAGATCGGAATAATTGGACACGATTGGCAGATTAATGAGCTAGAAGTATTTACTTACGAATACAATGTAAAGACTAGAGCAATAAAATACAATGCTCCTGTAGGCTTACATGACGATTATGTAATGAGTAGAGCAATAACTAACCACGCTTTAAAAACTATGAAAAGCTCAGGAAAGTATTTTGTATATTAATATACAACTAATTTAATTTTTTACAATAGACTATTATGAGAATACCTAAAAGCCTTAAAGAAGTTTTAGTTAAGGACTACATACAGATAAACAAAATTCGTAGCGCAGAATACGATAACCCTTTTACTAGGACTATAGACCTATTGTGTATTTTCAATGACAGAAAGGATGTTTTAAAGTGCAAACCATCTGAGTTAGCTATTGACCTTAACCACTTATTAGTAGAGCCTAGTAGAACTCTAAAACAGTATTTCACTATTAACGGTAAACGGTACGGAATAGTTAACCATATTAACGATTTGGAAGCAGGGCAATACATGAGCTTCACAACTTATTTAAAAGGGTTTGCAGATAACCCTAACGTACATATTGAGCAGATGCCTGACATTCTAGCTAGTGTTATCTTTCCAGTAGACAAGAATAATAAGGTAATGGCAATAGAACCTAGTTACTTTCGTAACCTAGCAGATGACATACGTAACACAATGTCGATAGAAGATGCTTTCCCGATTTGTGTTTTTTTTTGTCTGCTGTCAGCGAACTTACGTCAAACTACTCAGGACTTTTTGAACACGAAACTAGAGAGCATGACGGAGGAGAGCAGGGAAGCGATTTTGGAGGTAGCGAAGGATTTGGAGAAAGATGGGGTTGGATTGCCACCCTCGATAACCTCTGCAATGGAGACTTTACAAAAAGACCATATTACGAAAAAATGAACGTGATAGAGTTTTTAAATATTTGCAGCTTTGTAAAAGAGAAACAAAAAGCAGAAGCAGCACAGCGTAGAATGGAGGAACTAAAAAGAAGATGAGCGAAGGACTAGTAACAAAGCATAGCACAATAACTCAGGTACTAGAGGACTTTGGTAATGAGATGATAATAGACTTGAGGGCGCAGCTTGTTAAGGACAAGGCTTATGTTTCAGGGAACTTAGCAGAGCAAATAGAGTTTACATCTGTAATCAATGGCGAAGGCTTTGTATTCTCGCTTAGGTTAAAAGACTATTACGACTACGTGAATAAGGGAGTAAGTGGAACAGACAAGAAAAGGAATACTCCCTACTCTTATATGTCTAGCTCTAAAATACCTTTTTACTTTGCTAAACAATGGATAAATAACAAAGGGTTGTTTAAAA
>Ga0209630_10000931_pt1 | contig 32942 bp, 40 predicted proteins | sample COG_01_FD_184745 | JGI IMG/M metagenome (GOLD analysis project Ga0209630, IMG submission 184745) | Pelagic Microbial community sample from North Sea - COGITO 998_met_01 (SPAdes) (version 2) | ecosystem: Environmental > Aquatic > Marine > Neritic zone/Coastal water | place: Helgoland, sampling... | reverse complement strand
TTAAACAAAACACGTTAGCGATGAGACGACAAATGCATTACGATAAACAACATATTAACTAACCCGATGAACAGAACTGTCTCTTAGCTTATACAGCTCTTTGTCCAAAAGGTTTTGACGACGTACACCACCCATAGGTTCTATTCCTTTTAAACTATTGTTGTTGATATAAATATGGCGATTCAAATTAATAAGAAATTAACAGTAAGCGCAACCATATTGGTTTCGATTGTTGGGCTTTATGCACTATTGGGTTTTTTGATATTACCCTGGTATGTAAAAGATGCTTTGCCCGCATATGTTGAAGAAGAGTTGCAACGTCAGCTTGTCATAGAAAAGATTCAATTCAACCCGTTTAACTTCAAACTTAATGTAAACAATATTGCCTTAAATGAAAGTAATCAGGTGGCCATTGCGAGTTTGTCTGGTTTATTTGTTGATATTGATCTTAATCAGTTGCTCGACAAGACAATAAACATACCCACTATACGATTTAATGAACCACATATTGAATTAATTAATGACAAAACGGGTAGTCTAAATCTCGATCGACTTATCAAGTCATTCTCTCATGATAAAGACAGTGAGAATGAGGAATCGACATTAAATATTATTTTTGAATCAATACAGATTAGACAGGGTAGTATTCTGGTGGTTGATAACGCGCAAGAAACGCCTGTTGTCTCCACAGTAAAAGATATCGACCTTAGTTTTTCGAGTATCAGTACAATTCAGAAAGATGAAGGCGATTATCAGGCAAGTCTTGACCTGGATAAGAACACCAGGGTAAATATCAATGGCAGGTTGACATTATTCCCATTGATGTCAGTTGGACAATTCGAGATTAATGATTTATCTGCGGAAAGTATAAACAGGTGGGTTAAGGATTCATTGCCCGTCGAGATACTTCGAAGTGATGCGACAATAAAGGGTCATTACAATGTGTTTTCAGATGCTAAAGGCGACGTATTATTTAGCATAGACGAGACTGATATAAAAATTAATGACATTTCGCTGAAGGATAAGCAATCAGAAGTATCGATTTCATTAAACGAACTGGATTTAAATGATCTTGCTTATTCCAGTGATAGTCAGACTGTCGAAGCAAAATCAATTTCACTCTCAGCTCTGGGTGTGCAGACAGAAGAACAGGAATTGACTGACATAGCTAAACTGTCGTTATCTGATATTCAATATAATATTGAAACAGCAAGATTAAAATTGGCTGCTATAGGCCTAAGTGACTTAGACCTGATATTGAGAAAGGATGCAGTACCTCACTATCACCTTGGTCAAATTAAAATAAATGAGATCACTTTTGATAATAAAGCTAATAAACTTGTTATAGGTAAAGTTGAATTAATCGAAAGCAAACTTACTGTGAATACAGATTCAACAGGCAGGTTCATTCCGCACAAGATTAATATTCGAAGTAAAATAAAAGCTAAAAGAGAACAGTCAAAGTTATATATTGAGTTAAGAGAGTTGCACATTGCGAACAGCTCGTTAGATTTGATTAGCCCGGATAACAAGACTGTCCCAGATACACTGCTAATGTTAGATAATATGGAACTAATGTCCAGTGAATTCGATCTATCTCAGAATAGATTTAAAATGGGAACACTTGAGTTGCTTGGCGCCAAACTTGGCTTGGCGATTAATAAAGATGGTGTGCTAAATATTCAACAATTATTTTCTACTGATGAAACAGCAGAAGCAATATCGCAGACAGAAGAACAGACTGCGAAAAAAATCAGTTTGGACAAGTTATTAACTAAAGGCATAGATATAGTATTAACCGACAATTCGAATGAAACCGGGATAGATCATCACTTAAGTAATATCGATTTAGAGATGCAGGATTTTAGTAATGCTGAAAAGTCTCGCAGCGAACTCAGCATGAATGCGGTGTTAAATGATAATGGTCAAGTGATATTAGCCGGCTGGGTGGAACCTGAGACTGCAAAAGTTAATCTAGATTTAACGCTTGGTAATATTGCCTTAGCATACTTGAGTCCATATGTTGAACACGATACGAATGTCTCTGTTGAATCGGGCGAATTAACATTTAAAGGAATAATAAGTAATAGTGCATCGGAAGCAGGATGGTTGATCGACCAGGCCGAAGCGGAGCTAGACAACTTTTTGTTAAATGATCAACGCAACGGGTTGCCATTGATTGCTTTTACTAAATTACGCGTTGAAGATATTGGTGTAACGACTTCACCATTAGCTGTTCGGATCGATAAACTAAAATTGAGCAAGCCATATATCAATGTACATATTGATGAGCAGCAGAATTTGAATCTGGTGAGCGCGTTTATTAACAAAGAAAATGTGAGTGATAACACGGTCAGTCAGGAAACAAACACCAAATCAAGCTCCTCTTTTGCATTGGAAATAATAGAACTAGAGCAAGGCAACATGGATTTTGCAGATTTAAATATGAAGCCGAAGTTTTCAGTTTCAATAGATGAATTGAATGGAGTTGCTACAGGACTTAATTCAGCGCCAGAGCGCTATACCTCATTAAACCTAGACGGACGTGTGAATGAATTTGGTTCTGTTGCGATAACGGGTGAATTACAACCATATGATTATCGTAAGCAGAGCGAAATCAATTTGCAGTTTCGTAATATAAGTACCAATAGTCTCTCTCAATACGCAGCAAAATATGCTGGTCGTCAGATAAAATCTGGGAGCTTATCATTAACACTTGATTATAAACTTGCAAACAACAAGTTAAACGGTAGCAATAACATTATATTAGAAAGTCTTGTGCTAGGAGAAAAGGTCAGTAGTCCAGACGCAATGGATCTCCCTTTAGATATGGCGCTTAGTTTATTGCAGGATAGTGATGGCAAGATTGATATAAATGTACCCTTGAAGGGCGATTTAGAGCACCCTGGTTTCGAAATTAAATCAGTGATTCAAAAAGCTATAGGTAATTTATTAGGCGGTATTGTTACCGCACCATTTAAATTTATTGGTTCATTGTTTGATATTGATGGAGAGGAGTTAAAGCTAATAAACTTTAAACCGGGTCAGTCTAAGATAATGCCGCCGGAAGCAGAAAAACTGGCGGCCCTGGGTAAAGCGTTATTAGAGCGACCCGCATTAATATTAGTCATTAGTGGCGCATATGATGCTAAAAGTGACAGCCTTGCCTTAGGACGAAAGGCTGTGCTCAATGATATTAGTAAAGCAACAGAAGATGAAACATTCACGCTGAATTACTCAGAACCTAAAATAAGAGATGCGATAGATGAACTTGCGGAGCAGCGGATTGATAAAGAGGTCATGATAAAATTGAAAGAAAAGACAGCTATCGAACCAGAAGCAGATGAATCCTCAGCGAGGACAACGTATTACAAAGAGTTATTCACCAGGTTAGCTGCAATGGCAGCAACGACCATTGATAAATCTGCATTGGAATTATTAGCAAGAGACAGAGTAAATAGCATCACAGACTACATAAAACAAATAGATTTATCATTAGCAGAACGGATAAAGTTTGCAGATGAGTTTAGTGTTGTAAAATCCGAAAAAGAACTAGTCAGTGTTACTCTGGAAATAGATGCAGTTAAGTAAACATAAAAGTAGACATTAACGCTTAACGAAGCCGCACATCAATGCGTTTACTTACTTTAGTTAAATAATAGAGGCCAGGGTCTGGCTATCAGTCATCGTTCCGTTAATTGTAAACGCTTGGAAAGGATGAAGGGATGGAAATAAAAAAGCCCCGCGATTAGCGAGGCTTTCAGACTTTGTTCGGCTTTGGCTTCCTGCGTCGCTCGACTACCTACATCCATGTAGGCAAAAACTGTCTAGTTTGGTCTATTATGCAACCACGTTGATTGCACTAGGTCCTTTATCGCCTTGCTCGGTATCAAAGTTTACACTTTGACCTTCAGCAAGTGATTTGAAGCCTTCCGCTTTGATAGCGCTATGATGAACGAACACATCAGCGCTGCCATCAGAAGGTGATATAAAACCAAAACCTTTACTATCGTTAAACCATTTTACTGTACCTGTAGCCATTTTGAGTTACCTCTTTAATTTATTAAAAAAACAATGTATTAGCATGCTAGTTGTTGTGGATTTACTACTACGGGAGGAGCTGCTGTTTTACACTGCGAGGAACTACCGGGTACCGCTACAAAAATATTACTAATGATCTCACCATATAGTATTTCGTAGAGAAAGACCATCTTTATAACTTGAAACAGGTGACTTCCAAGTGTAAGTGGTGTCAGATCACGCTTTTAAAGTCGCCAAATCAAGATTATAGCGGGCAGGCCTAGTTATTGGCCTTATCCCCGCTAATTATGATTATTTATCTTCTTGTAGGTTTTTTACGTCGTCCTGTATTGGAACGCGTCTTATGGTGGTTCGCCGCTCGAGAATATTCTGGTGCAGGAACGAGTTGGTTTTCACCATCACCGATTAATTCAGATTTATTCATTGCTTTTAAAGCTGTGCGTATCACGTCCCAATTTTTTGGATCATGATAACGAAGAAAAGCCTTTTGTAGACGTCGCTGATCCAGTTCTTTTGGCACAAACACCTTTTCACTTTTATACCTGACCTTTTTCAAAGGATTCTTTTCAGAATGATACATGGCTGTTGCCATCGCCATTGGTGAAGGGTAGAACGTTTGTACTTGATCAAGTTCAAAATCATTCTTTTTCAACCACATCGCTAAATTCAGCATGTCTTCATTTTCTGAACCGGGATGTGCGGCAATGAAATAGGGAATTAAATATTGCTTTTTACCGGCTTCTTTTGAAAACTTTTCGAACATCTGTTTGAATTCATCGTAGCTGCCCATGCCCGGCTTCATCATCTTACTCAATACACCTTCTTCGCTATGTTCCGGTGCAATCTTGAGATAGCCACCCACATGATGCGTTACCAGTTCCTTCACATACTCAGGATCTTTTACTGCTAAATCGTAGCGCAGACCGGAGGCGACCATGACGCGTTTAACGCCCTTTATTGCCCGAGCCTTTCGATACAAGGATGTTGTTTCACTATGATCCGTTTTTAGATTTTTACATACAGAAGGATAGACACAGGAGAGTCGACGGCAATTCGCTTGAATCTCATCATCTTTACAATTCAGATGATACATATTTGCTGTTGGTCCACCAAGATCAGAAATAGTGCCTGTGAAGCCAGGCACTTTATCGCGGATATCTTCGATCTCTTTCAATACTGATTCTTGTGAACGACTTTGGATAATGCGACCTTCATGTTCGGTAATAGAACAAAAGGTACAACCACCAAAACAACCACGCATGATGTTGACTGAAAAACGGATCATGTCATACGCGGGAATTTTTGCGTCACCGTATTTGGGGTGCGGCTTACGTTGGTAGGGAAATGCAAACACTGCATCCATTTCTTCTGTGGTTAACGGTATTGGCGGTAAATTTATTAAGACGTCTTTCGACCCATGCCGTTGTACCAAAGGTCGTGCATTATGTGGGTTTGATTCCAGATGTAATATGCGCGAAGTGTGTGCATACAAGGCAGAATCATTACGGACTTTTTCGAAAGAGGGTAGGCGGATATAGGTTTTTTCTAAGTCCAACTTTTGTTTGCTGGCCAAAGGCATCGGAATTATTTTTATTTCCTTTACCTCATCCACCTTATTCTTACCGGCTTCATTTTTTGTAGCGCAGCTTTCATTCGTTGTTGGGCTATGATCGTAATCATAGGGGTTTTTATTCCCGGCGACTTCTTTTGGCCACATACTGGGCCAATCAATTCGACTGGAATCGATCTCAGTCCAGTCTTCTGGCATGTGTTCTCGAATAATGGCAGTGCCCCGAATATTGCCAAGTTCTTCGATCTTCACGCCGCGGGATATTTTATGCGTTAATTCCACAATGGCGCGTTCGGCGTTACCGAACAGTAAAATGTCTGCTGCCGAATCAATCAATACAGATTTTCTAACCTTATCGCTCCAGTAATCATAATGCGCAATACGCCGCAGGCTCGCTTCAATACCGCCAATAACAATAGGAGTATCTTTGTAAGCCTCTTTGCAACGTTGGCTATACACAATAACTGAGCGATCTGGTCGCTTAGCGGGCTCGCCATCTGGCGTATAAGCATCATTACTACGGAAACGCAGATCGGCGGTATAACGATTAATCAAGGAATCCATATTCCCTGCGGTAACGCCAAAATAAAGATTTGGCTCACCCAACTGCATAAAATCATCGGTATTTTGCCAATCAGGTTGTGAAATAATACCGACACGAAAACCCTGTGATTCAAGCAAACGTCCCATCACCGCCATACCAAAACTCGGGTGATCGATATAGGCATCGCCAGTAACCAAAATAATGTCACAACTATCCCAGCCCAATTGGTCCATCTCTGCACGCGACATCGGCAAATACGGTGCAATGCCATAGCATTCAGCCCAATAGGTTGGATAAGATAAAAGGTCTTTTGCTTGAGTTCTCATGATCGGTCTAATTAACGTTACCAATTTAATTCTAATAAGTGGGGTCAGATGACAGTTTTTTATGCGCCTTTTATTTTTTTGATTTTATCGCAGGCAAGTTTGACTATCTTAGCATGATCAAAGGCCAGTAACGGTAGTTGATTGATATCAAACCAATCAGCTGCTGCTGCATCTGATGCAGCATTAACATTAATTTCAGCTGGGATTGACGCAGTGTAGACAACGGTGATCACACGCTATCGCGGGTCGCGTTCGGGTGCGCCAAAGGTGTGGAGTTGATCGATATCGCCAACGGTTATTCCGGTTTCTTCTTCTAGTTCTCGTCGTGCCGCAGTTTCCAAATCTTCATCAATATCTACAAAACCGCCAGGTAGTGCCCATTCCCCTCGATGCGGTTCATTTGCGCGTTGGATCAAGAGTAGTTTCAGCGGCTTTCTTTCTTGAGTAAACACAGCAATATCAACGGTGACAGCTGGGTGGGGGTATTCGTAACTGTACATAATGCTTGGTTCTAATCTATTTTTGTTATATTAGTTTTTATGGATTATATGACTTGATTAAAAGGGACAGAGACCCTTAATAAAAGCTTTATGTCTTGATCTCGAACAAAAACATTACCTATTATACGGTATATATTCATTAAAGATTAATACTCGTTTTACGGTGTGAATTAAAGGCAGTAGAGTCATGTCAGGAGCGAAGACTGAGCAATTACCGAGCGCCTCTTTTATAAAGAAGCCCAGCTGGGTAAAGGAGTTGGCTTTTAAGTAACGTGAACATATAAAGACAAGGGAGAGAGAATATGCAATGCCCTAAATGCGATGCTGAAATGGAAGATGTTGAAATCTATAACGTGATAGTAAAACGTTGCACTTCCTGTAAAGGTCTATGGTTTGATCATGCTAAACATGAATTTCTGAGAGATCAGGAAGATGCAGACGAAATCGATACAGGAGATCCGGAATTCGGCAAGGTGTTCGATAAAAAAGGCGATATATCTTGTCCGGGCTGTTCAGCAACGATGATAAAAATGGTTGCTGTTGATCAACCTCATATTCATTATGAAAGTTGTAGCCAATGCTTTTCAGTCTTCTTTGATGCAGGTGAATTTAAAGACTTTGTCGTAAAAGATATCTTCAGTTTCTTCAAAGACCTGATGGCCAAAGAAAGATAATTCTTAATTGAGAAAGAAACTATGCAAATAGTTAAAAACCCCTTATTAAGCCTTACACTATCAATAATAATTACCAGTGTAGTTGCTTATTTTGGGAACGTCTATTTTAGATCAAATGCTGCTCAATCAACATCAGCTAGCAATCAAGAAAATTCTAAAGAAGAAACAATAGAGTCAGTCTTAAGAAATCTGGAGATTGAAGTTATTAATTTGAATCATGGCTTGCCAAAAATCATAGATGAGGATACCAGGGTTGACAGCATATCGGTGGAACCTGGGCCCAGATTGCTGACTAAATATACTTATACAACATTTTCAACTGAAGAATTTGATATGGAAGTATTCAATAAAAGAGTGAAGAAGATTATAAAAAAGAGTATTTGTGACAATGATGAAATAATGGAGAGAATGAAATTGGGTTTGATTTACAGCTATGAGTTTTCTGGTAATGATAACATTAAGCTAGCGACTGCTGAATTTGAGATTAATGATTGTTAATAAAACCTTTAAATTAAAGTGAAATTGAAATTGAAATTGATGGTCACAAGCATGATTGAGGGTAAGTCATCTTTGGTAAATGTAGGGAGGTCAAGTAGTTTACTGCCCATGGACATACTGAAAATAGTAGAAAAAGTAGGCCAGTTTCTGGGAAAATTATTTTTATACAGTGCTTATAGTTGTATAGGGCTGGGTTTCATATGGATGTTTTTTATTGCACCGGCAGTTATGATGTCAACACGGTTTGGATGGGGATGGGGCGTTGCATGGATGTCGGTTCTTCCGTTTCTTGCCTATATAGGTAGGAATATGTGGCTTCCGGCTAAGTGGAGACGTCAAAATTAATGGGTCTCTTGATGACATCCATGTCAACACGCACCCTAGCGCATATCCTACGGTAACATTTTTCACACCTCCCAAGGGTGTGCCGAGGTCCATGCAGCTCGGTCAGGGTCTTTTAAAATCGCAGTAATTATTTAGAGATATAAACATGGGTAGGCTGTTATTTTTTATATTGTTGTTCTTTGTGAAGATGCATCCCGTTTCTGCTGCTTCGGCAGTTGGTAGTTTTTGTTTCGTTGATGAAGCCGTTGTCTTTTCATGTAGCTCAACAAAAGGAAAAACCATTTCCTTGTGTTCTTCTTTGATACTCACAGAGACTGACGGTTATTTGCAGTATCGTTATGGTGTTATAGGTAAAATTCCCGAACTTATTTTTCCGAAAAGACAGGAACATCCCAAAAAGAATTTTCTATCAGGAACGGTACCGTATTCAGGTGGCGGCGCGGCGTATCTAAAATTCAAAAGAGGTGATTACATCTATACGGTATTTACAGGTATTGGTAAAGGTTGGGAAAAAGAAGGTGTTATTGTAAATAAATCGGGTAAACAAATTGCGCATGTCCTATGCGATGGTCCATTAATATCTGAGCTTGGGCCAGTATTATTCGATGATCTAGAATTACAGAAAGATCCGCTTCAGTTCGATTTTGAAGTCCCCTAATAAATTAAAGGGATCTAAGTCCTTTTAGTTATAATGGCACTATGTGCCTGCTCCTATTTAGTTTTAACAAACATCCTGACTATCCGATTATTTTAGCAGCGAATCGAGATGAGTTTTTCGAACGTCCCACCGCAGCGGCATCATTTTGGAAAGATGCCCCTTCAATTCTTGCCGGGAGGGATCTGCGTCAAGGAGGGTCGTGGATGGGGGTTAATAAAAATGGTCGCATTGCCGCCGTCACCAATTACCGTGAACCATCACAGAATAAACCTAATGCGATTTCCAGAGGCGCTTTAGTCAGTGATTATCTTAAAAGCAACGAATCTGCCGAAGATTATATGCAAAAAATTATGGCACAAAGTCATGCTTATGATGAATTTAATTTGCTGGTGGGGGATAAACAATCATTATTATTCTATTGCAGCGTTGAAGATGATTCTCAAATATTAAAGCCCGGCTTGTATGGTATTAGTAACGGTAAATTAGATAGTCCTTGGCCTAAAGTGGAAAAGGGTAAGGCGGTGTTGGGGAATATTATTCATGCAAGTGTAAAACCGGAAGCGGAGAAATTATTTGAATTACTTGCTGACAAGACGATAGCTGCAGATAGTGAGCTGCCTTCTACGGGAGTCAGTATTGAATGGGAACGCAGACTTTCGCCACTCTTTGTGCATTCTGAAGACTATGGAACGCGCAGTTCCACTGTATTATTGATAGACAGACAAGGGGAAGTATTCTTTTCCGAGCGTCGTTTCAATAATAAAGGGCAGGCGATTGATACTTGTTCGCATAAGTTTATTATTGATTAAGTTAAAACGCTCAGACGCCGTTATTCAAATCTCTTCCAAATACGACTTAGTTATCTTATATCTAAAAAAAACGATGGACCCAATTATGACCCCAAAAAATTGGATCAATAAACCAGTCATTGCTATATCTTGAATAGAATAAGAGTAAAAGAACTCTAAAGGTGAAAATAAAAAAATCATGGCGCCGACTGAAAAAATCGATAATGGTATATTAAGATTTAAATTATTCATTTCTTGTCTCCAAAAATTAATCTTAAATAATAATCTGCATCAAAGATGCCAAGTTAATGGATTGGGCTAAATGGGATATGGGGTTTGTTAAACGGGTCACATTTTTTTGTTATTACGAGGTGACTAACATCACAATTCCAATCGTTATAGAGAAGATGATTACCATGCACGATGAATATTATTTTCTTCTAAAAGATAAATAAACTTCAGTTAGTGATGAATATCCATCAGGATGTTGATATCTCATCACTTTCAGAACTTAAATGAGGCAAATCACTGTTCCGGAAGTGAAAATCTTTTTAAACGTTATAAAATGAAATTGCACCAGATATGAATTGAGATATTTATTGATTAAATTTAGAAGATGACTGCAATTTACATACTTTTTATTATAGTGACGATTGTTACTATTTCTTTCGTTTATCCTGGCTGGCGCGATAAGCGTATTCTAAAACGTCCTTTTCCCACACAATGGCAAGCCACTGTTCATCGACGGTTGCCTTTTTTACAGAAGCTTAGTGAGCCAGAACAAAAACAGTTGCAAGATATGATTAAACTGTTTGTTGGTAAAAAGAATTTTTATGGTTGCGGAGGACTCGAAATTAATGATGATATTCGTGTGACTATTGCAGCAGAAGCGTGTTTGTTATTATTGAATCGTAACACAGGCGTTTATCCCACTATGCAACATATACTGGTTTATCCTCATGCGTTTAAGGTGGAACGTCAGCACTATAACCCTGATGGGACGGTTAGTCAGGTGAAAAGCGGCTTGCTTGGTGAATCCTGGGATACGAGTAAGGTTATTTTATCCTGGGATGATGTTGAACACGGAGTTGTAAATTTTAATGATGGTCATAATGTGGTCTTGCATGAATTTTCTCATCAATTAGACAGTGAGTCTGGCTCTGCAAATGGAGCGCCTTTACTAAAGAAAAATAGTTACCGGCTATGGGCAAAGGTACTCTCGAAAGAATTTAAGGCCTTGGTTAAGGCCAGCGAAGGTCATGATAAAGCGGTAATGGATTACTATGGTGCGACTAACCCGGCTGAATTTTTTGCTGTTGCCACTGAAGCATTTTTCGAAAAGCCACAGCAAATGTCGAACAAACATCCCGAGCTATATAATGAATTTAAGACCTATTACTGTGTAGACCCATTACTGTGGCAATGAAAATAAATTAATGGGGCATAAACATTTCTACTGACGCGTTAAGCATGAATCAAAAGGGCCAATGACAGGTCTCTATAATGTTATCTATCAGCTTTGTAATTTGCATGAACTGTTAAGACATCGCATTCCAAATGGTCTAATAGATATTCTGACGTAGATCCGATTAAAAACCGGTCTATAAAACTGCGAGAGACAAGACCCATGATGACTAGATCGGACTCTATGTCTTTGGCAAGTTTTGGTATTGCTATGCGTGGAAAATCCTCAATAAAATGAGTGTTTTTATCACTGATATTATGTCTGGAGGCTAGTTGATATAATGTGTCTTTATGCTCCTGTTTCAATTTTTCACTTAATTCAACAGGGATCATGTAATCCATGCTTGTTACTGTAAGTTGAGAAGGATAAGCATGCGCTAGATGTAATTCGCCATCAAATGTTTCGCAGATCCATTTGCCTATAGCGATCATTCTGTCTTCTAATTCGATTGTGTCGTCATTTTTATAGGAAGACTCAACAGCGATTATTATTTTTTTATAAGGTTTATTTTCATGTTGATGAGCGAAGAGTATCGGCATATAGACATGACGTAATATTTCCCAATCTGTGTTGGATAAAAATAGTCGAGACAGTGATGAATGACGGGTACTCGAAACTATAATCAAATCAGCATTAAATTGTTGTGCAGCTTTTGTGATGCCATCAGTTACAGAAGGTTCCCATTGCGCCAGAACCTCTACTGATTTAGCGACTTGCACTAAATGACTTTTGATTTCTTCAAGTTTGGCAGTTTCTGAATCAAGCATCGATTGATGCATTTTTTGTATTTGGTCTGCAACGACATTCAAATTTGGAATATATTCATCATATACAGCACTATAAAGCATAATGTCCGCATCAGTATTAATGGCCAATGCAAGGGCACGTTTAATAGCTGGTGCGTCAGTAAATCCAGAGTGCACCGCAACAAGTATTTTTTTATTCATATTTTACTCTGCAATAATATTGATTCTAAATTATTTGGTTTGCTAAATAAGCCTTAGGCTCCATTTATTCCATTTCAATTGGAATTGCCTCTATTTTATAGTAGAAGCATATTCGGGGCACGCTTTGATCTAGATCAAGGAAGAATAATAAGTGAGGCAAGTATAAATTATAGTTGTGGTGCAGGCTCTGATGTTTGGCAATTTATTAAACAACAATGTTTAGAAGTTTGGAGACAATTGAAGTATGATTTTGTATTGATTTAGATCAATTCAAGCATGCATGCCAAGTTTTATACTTGATGACAAATGTACGGCTAGGTTCTTGTTGATTATAAATAACAGTCAATAACTGGATAAAAATGGATGCTTTAGATGAGATAAAAAAATCATCTAAACGAATAAAACAACGAGGTGCGTATCTTATGAAAAAAATACTAATTCTTTTTATATTATCCCTGAATGCGGGTACGTGTATAAGTGAAGAAAACACAGCGGAACCAGTAGCTCGCTCGCGGGCTCCCCACGCCATCCCTAGTGAGAAATTACGCTTCATTATGCTGAAACTAAATTCGTCCCTGCAGGGGAGCAAGCATGCAGACATAAAAAAGAATCCTATAGATGAAGATCAGACGGCAGAGTTAATCAAAGCTGTCGGCGATCTATTGCTCAGTGCAGAGTTAATGGCAAATGAAGCAACTGAAGCACCTGATGCCAGGTTGGAAAAATTTAAACAAATAGCCTTTAGGTCTATGGCCATTAAACTTTATGTCGAAACAGTAAATCTTAAAAAAGTTTTAGACGTTAATGAATACGAGCTTATCGAGCCGGCATATAGACGCATAAATGAAACCTGTATAGCTTGCCATGATACGTTTCCATACTAAGTGGAGCCAGGTGTAACGTTTAGTTACGATGTAGACTTTATTATTTGATGGTTTATTAAACCAACACTAAGTATTTTTGTAAACTATCGCTGGCTCTGAATTCAGGAATAAGTCTTCGTTTAGCGACTGTAGACATATTGCATTCAGCGTTATGTCTTCATACAACCAATAAAACATGTCCTTTTCAAAGATGCTATAGCGCCAGTTATATTTGCATTGTATCCACCTGTTTTCAAGCGAACCGAGTGTTTTAGTCTCATCATCTGTTGCTGAGGTGTCGCTGTACTCAAGCACATTGGTGTTTAGATCTATTTGGAATCGATCAAGTATTATATTATTTTTTGTTGTTTGAGAATATTTTATACGACCACCTTGTAAATCATCGCCATGTTGATCTATGACACATTGCTTATCTAAAACATAAAATGCGGGCGGTATTTTAATTGGATATTTGTCGGGTCTATTTGCTCTTTCCGAAACATGTGCTTCTGTTCGTTGGCTTTTATCCCATTGCTTGATGATAATTTGTAAAATTAATACGCTCATACTCAAATTATATAATCAATTGAATGAGTGAGAGACGTTTATCTTTGAATTTCGTAGTTCTTGAAATGTTGATAAGATATTTACTTTAAGTGCTCTGACCCCTCAATCGATAAGTGAGGTCGAATGAGACTTTTCTCTATGGGAGGTAAATGATGAGTCAGGAAAAAATATTTCTTTATGCTGAGTATCAGGTCTCAATTCCTTTTGATCAGATCGATTGGCAATCTATCAATCCTGAGATGAAGAAGTTTGAAGGCCTGAAGTCTAAGACTTGGCTTAGTGGTATTAATAACCATACTGTTGGTGGTTTTTATGAATTCACCTCGCTGGATTGTGCGCAAAAGTATATTGATGAGCTTTTGATACCATTCACAAAGCAGATTAATGGCAACTTGTCGGTAAAGCTGTTTAATGGTGAAGTGGTAGAAGAAGGTAGTAAGGGTATGGATTCTCCATTCTATAACAATATAAGCTTTCAATAATTTATAAATAATAATTTATCGCGTCAGAACCGTTTAACTTTAAATTGTCGTTCGCTTGCGTTATATAATTATTTTTCGTCATCTTATGATGAAACATTACAAACGAAACTCTGGAAGGAAGGGAATGTGCCATTAAGTCCAAATAGACCTTATCTTGCCACGTCTAATTAGACGGTTACTTACGTTGTTTGCAGACGCTTCCGGGATATTTATTTTTACCCCTGGACATTAATCATACAGACATAAAAAAGCCCCGCTATTAGCGAGGCTTCTAAGACTAAAACTGTCTAGTTTGGTCTATTGTGCAACTACGTTGATTGCACTAGGTCCTTTTTCACCCTGCTCAGTATCAAAGCTTACGCTTTGTCCTTCGGCGAGTGACTTAAAACCATCAGCCTGGATAGAGCTGTGATGAACAAACACGTCAGCGCTGCCGTCAGCCGGTGAAATAAATCCAAATCCTTTACTATCGTTAAACCATTTTACTGTACCTGTAGCCATTTTTGGTTACCCCTTAAGTTGTTAAAAAACAATGTATTAGCATGCAAATTGTTGTGGAACTGATACGGAAGAGGCTGCTTTTTTCATTGCGTTTAACTACCGGGAACCGCTACAAATTTTTACTAATATCCGCACCTTATAGTTTTCCGCCCAGAAAAACTATCTTTTTACGTTATTAATCTGAAAAATAGCAGATTCAAGGGGTGAATTTCCTTTAAATTGCTCAAATCCTGAGCGGTGTTTGGCTAGTAGCAATGCTATTCTAGGAGGGTTAATTTCAACAGACTAGATATGCTTCATGAAAAAAGTGTGTGTTTATTGTGGTTCTAGTTCAGGTAAACGGCCTGAGTATCGTTACGCGGCACGTAGCCTTGCTAAAGCGCTAACACTACGTGGTATTGGGTTGGTTTATGGTGGCGCCAGTGTCGGCATCATGGGCGAGATTGCAGATGCGGTTTTAGCTGACGGCGGTGAAGTGATTGGTGTTATACCTCAAGCGTTGGTCGATAAAGAGGTCGCTCATGACGGGTTAACAGAATTAAAAGTCGTCGATTCTATGCATGAGAGAAAGGCAGTCATGATGGATCTCTCCGATGGGTTTATCGCGCTACCCGGTGGATTGGGTACTCAAGAAGAGTTATTCGAAGCGCTTACCTGGTCGCAACTAGGACTCCATAAAAAACCATGTGGATTGCTTAACGCTGAAGGGTACTACGATATCTTATGCTCTTTTCTAGACCATACTGTAGAAGAACAGTTTGTAAAAACGCACCATCGCGACATGCTACTGGTTGAGGACAGTCCAGAAAAGTTACTAACTTTGATGGAAGCTTATTAATCATTATCGAATCAAACATTACGGAAATACTATGAAAAAAGTATTAGTTGTCGGTGCAAGTGGAGCCACTGGTAAATTACTTGTGCAACAATTGCTTCAGCAAGAAATTAAAGTTGTCACTATTGTTCGCGTTTCAAGCACATTGTCACAGACTAATTATGTCCAACCAAATCTGGATATAATTAGCGCAAATATATCTGATATGACAACGAAGCATCTCGCTTCCCACCTCGAAGACTGCGATGCTGTACTTTGTTGCTTAGGGCATAATTTAACTTTAAAAGGCATATTTGGAGAACCCAAACTATTAGTGACCGATACGATTGAAAAAATATCACGCATTCTAGAAACTATTAACGCAGATAAGAAAGTTAAAATTGTTCTGATGAACACAACAGGCAACAGTAATCGTGATATCCCAGAAAAGCCGCCACTCTCGCAACGATCTGTTATATCGCTATTGCGTTTGATATTGCCGCCACATGTCGATAATGAAAAGGCAGCTGATTATCTTCGTCTTCATGTCGGTCAAACACACAAATGCATTGAATGGGTGATAGTTCGTCCTGATGGTCTTACAGATGAAGAAAATGTTACCCAATATAAAATTTATCCCTCACCGATTAGAAATCCTATCTTTGATGCTGGACAAACCAGTCGCATTAACGTCGCAGACTTTATGTCAAACCTAGTCATCAATTCAGAACTATGGGATACATGGAAAGGAAAAATGCCAGTAATTTACAACCAAGCATGATGTAAAAGCGAACAGACGTAATAATGAAAAGCAGGAATGGGGCAGAACTTGAAATCAAATAAAAGCAGCGTGATTGAATTTTATCAAAAGGTCTATTTAACAAAATCATACTGAGGTTATTCATATGGAAATTGTTAATTCATACCTTGCGCATAGTATTAGAGAGCAAGACATGATTAAACCGCCAAATTCGTATGGTTATATCCTACTTGCTGCAGAAGTCGAACTGCCGCGGTTTTTTTTATCTAATAGCGCTTCTAAAATAGCCCTGCTCTCTGAACTTAAAGTCCTTAGCAGTCAATTAAAATCATCATCACCTTCGATTCAGCGAGCAGATGTATTTGATGCAATGATTTAATCCTGAACCGAGATAACTTGAGCAAAATAAAATCACGGCTCAGTTCACATTTTGCTCCTAAAAGATTTCACTATTTTACAGTATCACATACATGCAATACTCTTTCTTGTCAGTATTGGATAAAGTATGGCTGTGAATAAGATTAAAGAAACAGAACATCCGAGTGCAGCGGTTGCCCTTGTCGTCACGCGTGAGTCGCCGTCTATATTGCTGGTGCGCAGGGCGGATTATGACTCTGATCCATGGTCGGGGCAGTGGGCTTTTCCCGGGGGCAAGGTGGATGAGTCAGATTCTGATCTATTAGCGACCTGCCAACGCGAAGTTTTGGAAGAATGTGGCTGTCACTTGTCGTTCGATCATTACGAACGTGCTTTACCAATATCAAAAGCTGGTCGTCTGCAAAAACACCCGGTTATCGTTGCGCCGTTTCTGTGGGAGATACCTGAGCGGGTAGACTTGATTCCAGATGAGACTGAGATTGCTTCGGCACGTTGGCAGGAGTTGTCATATCTTACCGACCGGAACAATCACGACAGCGGGGTGATTGCTCCTGAATATGATGACCGGGAGTTTCCCTACATACGGATGGGAGATACACCGTTATGGGGTTTTACATATATGGTGCTGATGAATTACTTGAATGAAAGAGTGAATAGCTAAAGGTACCAGGCACCTTTAGCTATTGATCAATACAATGGAAAGGACGAGGGCTAATGTACTATAGCTTGTCCTATATAGGTGCTTCTAAGCGGTTGGTCTATGACATTTTGTTTTATTTTAGTTGATGAAGTTCGGGAATTATAATCAACTTGAACAATCCTTTTCCCTTCAGTCTTTAAGTAATACTCCACATCGATATTATGAGGTTTGTCACCCCAATCTTCTCCAATCACAAAAATATCGACGTCCAAGTCCTTGCAGGCAGATACATATTCAAGTTCATGGTAGGGACGAACGATATCGACACAGCGTAGAGCCTTCAACATTTCTATTCGTTGCTCGAGCGGAATAACCGGGACATTGAATTTATAAGATTTCACCACACTATCGGAAGCAACACCCACTGCCACGACAGCGCCTAATGTTCTGCATCTTTCTAATAAAGCAAGGTGACCTACATGCAACATATCAAATGTACCGACCGTATATACAACCATTGTGTTATTTAACTCCTATAAAAGTAATTTTCATTATTGTGTTTTTTCAATCTCGTTACTTTTTATAAAAGTTTCCAGCCATAGAGGCCGGTTATTCCAAGAGTATAAATTGCAAGAAGATAAACATTGACTGGATTTCCAGAAAGTTTTGGTGTTTTGATTTGTGAAACATTCAAGGCCGCGAGACTCAGACCGCTAATGTAAAGAATGATAGAAAAAATTCCCGCACTAAACATGCTTTCAAATATAAATATAAAAACGAGGATTATATTATTGTTATCGAGTGCCAGACCTGTGTATTTCGACCCACCAGCAAGGCCGAATGTGCTGAAATAACTCAACCGTATGGCACTGGCAGCGAGCATTATAAATGCGCCTGGTAAAAAGAGTGGATCGAATTTTCCAAAGCTTAGTAGAAGAATAGCTGGTGCGACTCCATAGCTGACGATGTCTATTAATACATCAAGTTGTCCACCAAATGCTTGGTCGTTACCTGTGCGGCCTTTCATTCTTCGTGCAATAAGACCATCCGCCCAGTCAAAAGCAACGGCCCATATCATGCCAATCATTGCTGCGTAGTAAACACCCAAAATACTGAAGTAAATAGCTGTTATTGTGCAGGCTAGCCCTGCAAGTGAGCACAAGTTGGGAAGATCTTTTATATAGGAAAGAATTGTTGGTTGTGATTCTTGCGATACTACATTGCCTGACGACATAGTGATCCTTCTGGTGGCTAATCGATGTTTTATGATGATGAGAATTTTGCCGGCGGAACAGTATTCTGTAAGGAGCGATTACTTAACAAACACTGTAGACAGGAAGTTCGACTGATATGTCGGCTTATAAAAGCGGCTAATTTGAGTCGAGCCACCCATTATGACATAAAAGTTAGACTTTTGCTTTCAGTATTTAAGTAATCGCTTAAAAGTATTTATTCATATTTTCATTTTTGGCCAAAATTAACTGGTAGGTAAAAGCTGACAGGTAACTTCTACATGCTTGATTGACCTATAACACTATAATTAATAGGACATTGTATTAAATTAAATGATTAATTAATTTGAAAGATTTAAGAATTAACTGAATTATCTAAGAACTAGGAACTGGATGTTTAACCACGTTTAATAGGCCGCTTCATACTATAAATCGATACATTTTTCTCTGTTTGGAGTAGAGTGCAATAACAGTTATGCAGATAGATGCATACTTTCCCATCTGGAGTACAACCATGTCTAAAGAACGAAATAGCAGAAAAGAAACTGCAAAGAAACCCGCCCTCTCATTGAAAGAAAAACGTGCTGCTAAAAAAGCCAAGAAAGATACTAGCTCTTCCTTTATAGCAACAGATAAGTAAGTAATGTTGGTTTTGAGATATCGATATTTAAAAATCGCTCTGTCAGCGCTAGCTATTTCGCTTTTAGATGTCCTCTCCATCATGTAAGCGCCAGAAAGTTTAAGTATTGCCCTTGTTTAGGTGCAATGTGTATTAGACAAGCATTAACGATTTACACTGAATTCATTATGTTGTTTGTATGACTTCTCTAGGAATCATTTTTAATAAACTATTTAATAAATGGAGAAATTCATGGATCTTCAAATGAGCATGAAAATAGATGGTGTTATTGGGACCTCAATAAGTTCTGAACATAAAGGCTGGTCAGAAATTCATTCATGGAGTTGGGGCATGACAAGTAATCGAAAATCAATAGAAGTCACGGATGGTGCCAAGACATCGTTAAACGAACTATCCGTTATTAAACCGATTGGAATTGATAGTCCCAGGATTAGATTACTGTTTGCACAAGGTGAAAAAATTCCGACTGTTGAATTAAGCATGACTCCTCTTAGAGGTAAAAGAGAACCTGTTAAAAAACTATTGCACGTGAAACTAGAGTCTGTCGTGATTAAGTCGATTGTTTCTGGCGGCGGCATAGATGATGATTTTTTTAAAGAACATATCACTTTTATTTTTGATAAAATTGATTTTGAATATAGTAAAGCTGGTCCCAGAAATGAGAGTGGAGAAACTGAGTTTAGCGATTATGACTTTTGCTGGGATGCTCTTGAAAACAAGGAATGGAGTAAAGATTAAAGGTCTGAATTAATTTAGTATGATTTATGACGATAGTGAGTTCCGTAAGAGGATAGATCGGTTAACTCCAGCTTTTTGTTATCATGATTTATGATCATCAAGTGTAGTCTTGAAATTCGTTGCATTGTGTCTATAAACCTAACTTTACATTCGCTGCCTCGGCCTACTTTGTTCTCGCCTATGGTCATTGCATACTCATCGTTATTATTATCAATAAACTTAATGCCATCCTTGACGGCTATTAACTTACATTGATAGCTAGCTAAAAGAAGAGCTATCTCATCTCTTTCTTTAACTTCAAAGAAAACAGGTTCCTTTATAGCATACTTTCCATGCCTAATCTTTCGGCAATATTTTGGGAGTCAGATTTTTTATCACACTCTAATTCACCTGTTCTAAATTGAGGTGCTTCCGCTTTTTCTTTCTGATAATTATCTTTCTTTAATTGAGTCTTTATCGTTTGGATCATTTCCTGTCTATTTGCCAAGTATTGCAAATAGGCTGTTAATGCTATTTGTTTATATTTACTCGATTCAGAAGATTGATCTTTCTTTAACGCAAAAAAGATATCCCGCCAGGCATTATCATTAGAAAAAATAGCCGGGTTGATGGCTTTAAGATTTTGGGTAATCTCATTTTTCTCAGAAGATTGATTGTTTAAGTCAGAAAGTTGTTCGATTGCAACAACAATAGCGTTTGCTTCCAGATCTAATTCACCTGGTGTTGATTTTATGGCTTCGTTGATTTTTTCTAAGGGAATAGTGGTGCGAGCACCCAGGGAGAATTCAAAGTCATCAATAGACTTAAAGGTGATGATCTTGCCACCAATGTTTAGCTCTACGGGTTTTGTAAATATTTTTTGCAGCATAGACTTATAATTATAGTCATTGCATTGTTAAAAATGTGTCGACGAGACGACTATATAGCATTTTAAAGTGTGATTAATCTTTCAATTCTTTATAAAAATTATTGGTATGAGTTAGAATTAAGCTCTCCAGCTATATTAATTTCAACCCAAGCTCACATCAATCCAAGTTGTGTATAGAAACTCAAGGCATCGTAGTAATCACCCTGATATTTTATTTTGTTGCCGTTGAAGCGGAATATCGACATCCCATTAATACTAAACGTTTTGTTGCTTGCTTTAGTCCCATCCGACCAGTCGCCTGTATTAGTGCCAGAAAATTCCCATTCAAATGCGACGGTGTCGTTATTCACTAAAGGTTCGCCGACAGGCTCCCATTTCAGATCAGGAACGGCATTCATGAATGCTTCAATGACATTCTTCTTTGCTTCGATACGGCCATTTATTGGTTTGCCGACTGAGGCATCGAAATACACGACATCTTCTGCAAGGAAATTTGCCGCTTTGACAGCATCGTGCTCGTTTCAAGCGGCCAGGTAATCTTTCATATCTGCTAGATGATCATCAGCAGAAGCAGTTGTTGGGATAACGATAATAGAAGAAAATATTAATGTAGTAAAACAGAACCGCTTAAGCCAGCTAAAAAATATTGTATGTAAGTTGCTGTAAATATGATTCATAGTTGTTCCTTCAGGCTTAATAGTTTGGAAAAAGATAAGTATTAAAGAATCGCTATTGTGTTTACTGAGTAGGGCCTGTTTCTGTCAGAGCATCCTCAGTTTCTGCTGGTAATTCTTCAGTTTCTTCTGGCTTGGCTTCAACTTCAGTCGTCATTTCATCTGTAGCACCTGCTTCCTCTTCTGTCTCTGGACCTACACAATGAAAAGCAACCTCTTTTAAGCCGACAGTGCTATCGGGCATATATTTAGCAGTCTTGATGTTTTTCAAACATTCTTTATTTGCCAATTCGTAAGCAGTGGTAAATTGCCCCGGTGGGCTGCTAATGATGACCTTGTCAGCTGTGGCCGATTTAATTGATGGTGCATTACTACATCCAGTAATCAATACAACAAAACAAGTAATAACAATTAAATCTCTATTTCGAGTGTTCATAATTTGGGCCACAATCTTTTATAAAGTAATTGAATTCAGCTACAACTTTTTCATAAGATCAGCAAGAAGTAAAGACTCAAGTGAATGTGCTGTTGTGAATTGTTCAAAGTATTACTATCACTTACTATAAGATATTAATTGCGAACAAGTTATAATCACACTATTTGAATATTAATACAGGAATGAGAAAGCCATGAGAGTTGTTAGTCTATTAATGTTGTTAACCCTGACGGTATCAGCTGCAGGAATTGAATCTGTTGATACTATTCCTGGAGACGTCAAGTCTGTTGCTGCGGTAATTCCTATTTATAGTCAAAAGATTTCCTTTATCTTACCGACCGATTGGAAGTCAGCATTTCAAGATCAACGTTCAGGTGCTTTTCTGATCGAGTTTATTCCACAAGACGAAGTACTCGAGAACTGGCAAAACTTGTTTACAATCCAGGGTTTTGAAAAATTGGCGGATAAGACAAAACCAATAGATTTTTTAGATGGATTAGCATTGCGTTTGAAAGAGTCATGTGGACAGTATTCTGTCTACGAGCAATTGGGTCATTTGACGGTTTCAAAACATAAGGCATTTGCTGCCATTATGGGGTGTTCAAATTCAGTTGTTACAAAAAACAGCTCAGAAAAGAAAGGTAAAAGTGAGCTTGGTTATTATCTCGCGATACAGGGTCAACAGGATTATTACCTCATCCATAAGTCAATTAGAGGTGATTCGTTTGATAAGGACAATATGCCCATTAAACCAGATAATGCTGAAGAATTTATAGCGGGATTCATGCCTATTGAACTATGTCAGCTAGATGGTAAAGAGCACGAATGTAATAAGTAGATGCAGTTATTGCTATTGATGGCCCAATGTCGTCTTTTATAATAATACTTTAAAAAATAACATCTATAGAACTCAACACCGGTGTGAAGTGAAAATTATCAGAATTTATCTCTAGTATGCTCTAATCAATAATAATTAGTTCGTTTGCCAGCTCATCTTGATCTCCTTCTTTAATCGGAAAATGTTCTGCAAGTAATTTTCCTGAAAGGTCAATGCCGTCAACTATGCCGTTGGTATATTGCTTTTCTTTAAATTCTTTAATAATTGCGTCGCAGATATGTTGCCAGTCAGGATGAGTCAGTTTTGCGCTGATGCCGTCATCGCCAACTACCTTGACTTGATGTTCGTACAGCGAGATATAAATCAAGATACCGGTACTATCCGCAGTATTACGTAATCGATTGTGTTGGAAAGCCGTCGCTGCCGCGTGGTCGACTTCTTCTTCCATCTCTTGTTTTGTTATGAAAGGTGAACGCAGCACTGGGCAAAGGTGTGTCAGAAGTACACCAATGATAAAACTCAAGAACATCGTCAGCAGAATGGCTGTCAGGTCAAAATTAAAACTACTCCAGTCATCAGTTGGGGCGTTGTTATGAAACAAACCCCAGCCTATGGCAACGCAGAGTAACGAAAATAATAAACCGAAGATGTCTTCCGCACGGTCGTATCGACCAGACGCGCTGGCGATAACCGGGATAATCTCTCCCGATGTGTTTTGTTCTGCTTGCACAATTGCTTGCTTGATCGCATCGCGATCAGCTTCCGAGAAGAGTTTGTTTGCTTTAAGTATGCCTACCATGACCCTGATGCGCCCCCACCGCCGGAAGAACCTCCACCTGAGCCACCGGATGATGCGGCGGAGCGTAGTATGAAAAATAATAATAATCCAATAGCAACAATCAATGCCCAGGCCCAACCACTGCGACCACTTTTAAATAAATTAACGATCAATACAATGAGAAAGATTGAACCGATGATGAGTGCAGGGAGAAACCACCATGGTGCAGTCGGTTTAGGCAACGCTAACCCACGCGCCATTGCATCGAGACCACGAACACCATCTAGTACACCTAATGAATATTCATCTCTTTTGAATTGCTTGATGATCAGACTATCCATGATGTCTTGCGCAGCACGATTATGTGACTGACCCCAGTCAGCACCAAGTTCGATACGTGCTCTGCGATCGCCTCTGGAGACTAATAACAAGATACCGTAATTACGCTCTGGAGAACCAATTCCCCATTCGTTAAACAATGCAGTCGCATAGGTTTCAATCGTTTGACTACTTGCTTCTTGTGATGCCAGTGAACCGATGGTCACAATAAAAAGCGGAATATTTTCTTCAGACAATAACTTTGATGCAATCGAATTGATTTCCGCTCGGTCCTCAGTTGAAATCAAATTAGCCTTGTCGACAAAAAAATCAGTTTCAGGTGGTTTATCTGGAAAGTTTACAGCGAAACTACTGGAGAAAAATAACAACAGCAAGACAAATAGCGTCGTAGACTTGTACTGTATTATGCGATGACGCAATGAATTGTCCTCCGCTCCGTTGTTATTGCCAAAATACAATATCACAGTTTAATCGAACAGTTAAAGCTATTAAAGATTATCACTACATATCTAAAATAACTTAAAAATCAGTATAGTTTATCAAAAGCGATTATCCTTTTTATAACGCTATACAGAGCGGAACAATGTCATGTTTTCGATTGAATCGTGCCCGATTCCAAACGATGCATTGTTAGGACACTATCTTAAGGAAGGTGCCTATACGGATTGTTATGTGACAGCCTTCGATACGACCCTTGTGTTTAAGTTGGAACGCTTGATTTTGAGGCTATTCGTGTCGAGGCCGTCTACAGATATCCAAGTAGCAGAATTGGCAACTGGAACTGTCGGCGAATTTTCTGCCTGGGGCGTGCAAGGCTGTTTTGAAAATAAATTGTTGTTGTGCGATTTCAAAAGTCGTACTCGATCCTGGTTAATGGTCGTTCCTGTTTCAGCGGCTAGCGATGTTCACACGCGTTTATATTTTGGTTCAACAGTTGCTCCAGGAAAGAATCCCAAGACAGGAAAGAGTTCCCTTGGTATTGTTTTTCGAGCCCTGCTCGGGTTTCACAAACTTTACTCGGTTGTGCTTCTCCATGCGGCAAGATTGCAATTAGAGAAAAGACAGCGATCAGACTCTGCTAATTAATTTTCTCGATAGCGCTCTACTTTAAAGGGTACATTCACCCCAGCAGTAATTGTTTCGCCTAAATCGGAACCTTGATAGACGTGTATTTTGAAGTTTTCTTCGTTGTAGTGATAGGATGCGGAATACTTCATCCAAGAACCCAAATCTCGTTTTATTATTCTTGAACCATCTATGTCCCAGCCAGATGGATTCTCAGGGCAGTGTGATTTTAAATTACATTCCTCGTGTATGGACTTAGCGGCGCTAGTCGCTTGCTCAAGGGCAATCTTATAAGTCCATTGTGAAACCCCAAAAATCAGAATAAAAAAAGCTATCGTTAGCAGAGGCCGAACAAGGTAATACTTTCTTTTTTTCAAGTTAAGCAGTTTTGCAATTATTGACAGAACGCTGATTAATACAGGAAGGATGAACATTCCAGTAAGGAACAACAAAGCAGTGCCACTGTCTGTGGCAAATAAAATGCATAGCATGAGTAACGGTGGGATGACTTGGTAAAGCCAATGTTTAATGCCGTATGTTTTATTGTTGTCTGTGTCTGGTTTCATGTCAGCATCTTAAAATAATTAATTACAGTATATGAGTAAAATTAAAAATAATAAAATAGGTAGATATGTTTTATCTTGGCAATTCCTGTTATACAGTTAATACTAACAATTCATCAATTAAGCCATTTAAGTTATGCAAAGATTAATAACACAGTTCGATAGTCCTGCGCGTCATGCTGGTAGCTTTATTGGTCTATTTATTTTAGGTATGGCGTTCTGGTTTATTTTATTTGCGATCACTGGCTGGTATACATTCAATAACTTGTACGATTCAGGACTCTGGTATCAACATGCGTCGGCTGGTGCGCTACTTGGTCTTTTAGTCGGAATTGTATTTGTGAGTGGTTTTTCTTTTTTACCTATCTCTGATGGCGTATTTATGTGGTCTATTATCATAGTCCCTGCATCGCATGCTATTGCGAAACAAATCAAGGTTGACCCGGTGTTGTATATTCAGGTTATGTGTGCGCTCATGATCGTAGGTGGATTGATAGGCTTTCTTGTCTTTTGCACAAAGAAATTGCGCGCGCTGATGAAAAAAGATGATTCTGAAAAGGAATAAGATCAGGACGTTTAGTTTTTAATAGGGTGGTAATAAGCGTCGGAAGCCATGCGCTAATACCCACAACATAAAAAATGCATTTCTCAACCATAGACGGATTGGATCCATCCACCATGTTTGCCCAGACTCTTTTTTCCATTTGACCGAAGCCAATTCATCAACGAGTAAATCCAGGTAATTTTTATCTCTAGGCCAGTCTTTTAAATTGATCAGCCAATCTTCCGGAATACCTGCTTTACCGACATTCGCGCCTACTATGCCACCAATAATGGCGGCTACAGTATCGGTATCGCCTCCACAGGCTATAGCTTCTGTTATAGCTTGTTCATAATCATTATTATGTCTGAGGACAATTTGCATGACGACAGGCAAGGTATGGTATATATAACCGCCCACACCTTTGGCTTGGTGGTTATCCTGACAAAATGTTTGTGCTGTTTGATTTTGTTTCGCACTCTCAATGGCATTTTTAACGAGTACTCTTAGTTCCTCATCATCACTAATAATTTCATCTAAACCAGATAAACAATTTTCAGGTGTTAATGGCTCACCTTGTGTATTTCTAGCAGCCATTTCAGCGACGATCATGGCACCCTTAATTGCTTTTGGATCGGTATGGGTGATGCGAGTATTCAGTTCGACAAGTGTTGTGCGCAATGCTTTATCATCATGTGCGTATACACCAATTAAGGCGCTACGCATGGCGGGACCATTGCCCGCACTAAAAACGCCTTTTCTTTTATTTACCGGTTTAAATGACCAGAGTTTTATACATGATTTTAAGGTAGCCATGCCGATTCCGGCGGGCAATCCTAATAGCCACCAGCGCAATGACCAGGCGAGTTCATCAGAAAACCTATTGGTATCTTCATTACTGAATATAAGCGCATGTGCGACCATACAGGTATGCTCTGTATCATCAGAGAGCATGCCACGACCAAATAGAAAACGGTGTCTTAACGGGAACGGGTTTAATTTCTGAATACGTCTCGATGAAATCCCTTCATACGGCAAACCTATTGCATCGCCTACCGCTGTTCCGAACATGCAACCCTGGAAAGCATAATAAAGTTTTAATGGGGCTGGGATTTCTTGTGGTATTTGATCAATAGCCTCGCAATTTTGTTCAACTTCTAATTGTTTGAAGTAAAAGTTATAACTGTACCGGAAGTTTTTGTCGAAACGGTGTTTGTCGGATATTAAAAAAGGTGCCCACAATTTACTTTCAACTGGGGAGGCCTCAAAGCGATAAGGCTCTTCTTGGGCTTCATGTTCGATAAGGTTAAGCACCAGGCCTTCGGGCAAAGTGACTCTTTCATCTAAACCGTAAGGTGCGGCGAATGAAATGAAACAAGTCGTTTCAAATGGTTTTGTTATGCGGACTAGAGTCCTTTTTTTGTCAGTGCCACTCATAGCGTGTTCTATTCTGCTATCTCGACGGTTTGTTGACAACTCATTATATTATTTGGTGTTGATTGGACACTACTGATGATGACTCTTTATAATTAAATACTCAGCTTATAAAACTTCAATTACATATAATATGAGTAATGCTGTGCCAAAAAGTAATGTTAAATATCCATTTGAAGTAAAAGTTCTGGAAGGTCTTGAGAAACTGGGTGCAGATCTGTTTGGAACTTCTAGTGACATATCTGCTTTTGTTATTCAGTTAAATGACAATGCACAAATATTGAATACATTTGACACAATACGTCACCCGGATTTTAATTTTTGGGGGGATTGGGATGAAGATGAGTCATTTAAATCATTTTTGTTCTTGGATGTAATAGAACACGGTGAGTATATCTTTATTAAATGGCAAGGCATTACGCAGGAAAACATTGAAAAACTACTTGAATTAAAGTTTATTGATAAAGACTTCGTTTCAGTTGCTAATGATAATTCCATAGCATTCCCCATGACACACAACGTTATGTTTTAGTGAACTGTCTGTTTGAACAGGTAATTAATTGTGTTACAAAAATCTAGAGATGATATTCCCTTAAAGCAATTGCAATATTTGTGTTGAATTCAATATGATGGGAATCAACGGCTTTTACTGCATGCCCAATGATTTTCCTGATTTCGGGCACCAGGAGGGTATATTGCTGGTAGAGAGACTGAAAAAAGGCCGTGTCATGAAAACCTTCATTTAGTCGCCATTCGTGATAATCCTTTGCTTCTTCAAAACCTTCACAGGCGTCAATAATCAAGTGCAACCATAAAATCGGGTTTTGTATTTCAACATCGTTAAATTCATCGAAGACGATGATGCTTGTACTTATATTATCAACACTGAGCTTAATCTCTCTTAATGACTCTTGGGATAATTCTGGTGTTATGTCCAGTATAAAAAGAGATATGTTGTTGTCTTTATAGCATCTGGCTATGGCTTCAATTATTTCTATTTCAGACATATCATTTTATGCTGTTTCATTCAAAAGCTTCATAAGATTAAATAGTTGAAATAGAATGCATACACAGACTTAATAATAGTGAGCTTACTTTAATAGTAAAATGAGTTAATTTAAACATAATATGTTTATTAAGTTAGAAATGTTCTGTCTTATAATCATTAAGAGATTGAGGATGTTTTATGCAATGCCCTGATTGCAGTGGTGTACTAACCCCAATTTTTTATGAAGAGGTAAATATCCATTTTTGTTCTGGATGTAAAGGAGCTTGATAAAACATCGAAGTATTTGTTGTTAGGCGCTGTATTCCTAATTGATTTCTTACACTTTGAAAATAATCATAATTAGTCATTCGAGCATAAGAAGGTTTATCGGAGAAAATTGATATGAAGAAGCTGTTTTTTATAATTATAGCTATCATAACCGGTGTCATTATCTATCAGAATGCTGACCCAACTGCAGGTTTTGTTACGCCAGTTGCGGCGACGGGTAAGGGTGCTGGCAGTAGCATAAAGACGTACGAGTTCACTGATTTGTTTGATCAAAACAAGGCTTTCTCGAAACTAGCAAAAAAAGATCATTATACGGTTATAGAAGGCTATATTGATAGCTGTACCATCTGTAAAAAGCTGGAGTCTGACTTTCCGAAATTTCTAAATAATCGTAAAGATGTCATTATCCGTAAGGTGCATTTTCCTGAAGGCGCTGTTAGTCCATCGTTTAGCGGAACTACTCAGGAAGAAGTTATGCAACAAGTTGCTGATTATTATGAACGCCTTGGCAATTATAACTTCCATCATGTTGTTAAGACAGAGACTGAATATCAGTTAACTACTTGTGGCACACCTCATATCGAAATCTATGGCCCGGATAAAAAATTAATCGCAACAGATAAATGTGGTGAGAAGAATCTTAAGACGGGGCTAAAATTTTTAAGGAACTGGATTAAGTCGGAAACATAGCTTGATCAGGAAGGTCGATTTTATTAATTTATTATTTGAAACAAATAATCACTTTAGTGATAACGTATAGCATTATTTGAATTCGCGAATTACTAAATATGTCTAATATGATTAACTGGTACTTTGATTTTATTTCTCCCTTTGCCTACTTGCAGCAAATACGATTACGTGAGTTCCCAAATGATATAGCTATTCAGTCACGTCCCGTTTTATTTGCCGCGCTACTGAATCATTGGCAGCACAAGGGGCCGGCTGAGATTCCGGCAAAACGACTATTTACTTATCAACATGTTGTCTGGCTGGCAAAGCGACAGGGCGTTCAATTGCGTATGCCGCCAGCGCATCCTTTTAGTCCATTACGGCCATTGCGTTTGGGCATCGCTATGGGAAATGACATGGATGTGGTCACAAAGATATTTAAATACATCTGGCATGATGGTCTTTCTGTTGATGACGATAAATCATGGTATGAATTCGTTTCTTCGCTTGGTATTGATGACCCGGATAACTTTATCAATCAAGCGGAAGTAAAACAGCAATTGCGAGAAAATACCGAAGCGGCAATTGAGGCCGGTGTGTTTGGTGTGCCCACTATTATTGCTGACGGACATTTGTTCTGGGGTAATGATGCAACGGATATGTATCTTGATTATCAACAAAACCCGGATTTTTATGCTGATCCACAACTAAAATTTATTGATACAATTCCAGAAGCCGCTAGCAGGCGTTAATGCTATTTATTAAGTGACCTCATCTAATAAGAATAAAAACAGGTAATTGATTGCTCTTATGTCATCAGACGAATTAAACGTTATAAATAAACACCTCCGTAAGATTGCCAAACGGGTATTGAACCCCTTAGGTGGTCTTGAAAGTAAGCGAGCATTAGTCGATGAATATGCTGCAGCTCATCCATCCATCCTCGAAGTGAATGCTGAAGTCACCCCGGTATCATTTGATAAATTTCAAGGTGAATGGGTCAGTACCGATACATCTGATCCAGATAGGCGGATACTCTATATTCATGGGGGTAGTTGGATGGCGGGGCGAGTTGGAGTCTATCGTCCGCATATCGCCAGAATTGCTGCTGCTACCGGTTGTGTTGTGTTAGCGATAGATTATCGTTTGGCACCCGAAAACCCATTTCCGAAAGGACTGGAAGATTGTGTGACAGCGTATGAATGGATGCGTTGTAATGGGCCTGAAAAAAATAACACTACAAGTTCGTCGTTTATAATGGGTGATTCTGCTGGTGGGAATCTAACACTAGCAACATTGCTAGTGCTAAAAGACAGACACATTACATTACCGGACGCAGCTGTTGCGCTTTCACCGGTAACGGATATGAGTTGGTCTGCAGATTCTATAAAAACAAATGCTAAATCGGATGTGGCATTGAACGCGAAATTAATGCCTATGGTTTCCTACGGCTATCTTCAGAAAAAAAATGAACCGAAAACACCTTATGCATCACCGTTATTCGGTGATCTAGAAGGTTTGCCACCCATGTTGTTGCAAGTGGGTGATACAGAGATCCTTAAGGATGACTCTGTTCGCTTTGTTGAGAGAGCACAAGCTGCTGGTGTCGACGCGACCCTGGATGTTTACCCAGACATGCCGCATGTTTTTCAGGCTTTTGCACCCTATTTACCTGATGCCAATCAAGCTTTGCAACGTATCGGTGAATTTATTAAAAGACAAAGTATTAGAAATATTGAACAGATATCTAGTGCAGAAGTTTAATTGAGAGTATGTTTAAGTCGAGTCTATAAGGTACTTAAAAATTAACGAATCTGTTTAATTGCTGTATTGGTGGTTTTTTAATCAAAATCCCTGCTAATATGCTAGTCAAACCCCTTCCACCCATAACCTATCTTTTTTACGTTATCTCTGGAGAGATGAGTAATTTTTCTTGATTAGGCCCGTTAATATGGTGCTTAAATTATTAAGGACGACTACATTGTTGTAAATCATCATGAGGGGATGCCTTAAATATAATAGATTATAAAGAGCCTATGTTATGGAAATTCGCCAATTAAAATATTTTCTTGCGATCTTTGAAGAAAAGCATGTTGGTCGAGCGGCTAAAAAATGTTTCGTTACCCAACCCGCTTTAACACAACAAATACATAAGTTAGAAGATGAATTACAGGTGTCATTATTAACACCTAATGGTAGAGGGATTGCTATAACAGGAGATGGCAAAAGATTTATTCCCTATGCAAGAGCAATTATTAATAATGTTGATAAGGCATTGCATGCTTTTGTTCCGACACCTTCAAAGGGACAGGGTGAAGTAATACTCGGTGTATCAAATCCGATCCACAGTCTATTACTCAATATACTGCCCAGTCTGACAGCTCTTAAGATCAAGATAAAAAAGATGCGCCAAGAACAAATGATGCGAGAGATTGATAGTGGCATTATCGGACTCGGTATTATGCATTCTACACATGAGGAAAAATGTTTAGAAAAAAGAACCATCTTGTGTGAAAAGATGTATTTTATTACAGGAGAAACGAACCAGTCGATCGATGACAAACCTCGTATCAGTATTAAGGACGTTTTAAAAAATCCTATCTTATTACCTTCAGATGAAGTTTTACCAAGAGAGATATTCGATAATTATATTGGCAATAACCGACATGACATGAATTTGGTTTCAGAATTCGATTCAATTGATGAGATTATTCAAGTTTTAAAATATTCTTCTATTGCTTCAATTTTACCAAGTAGTCAATTACCCGCAGATTTGAATGGCTTAAAAGTAAAGGAAATATTGGATAACCCCATTAATTATGAGTTATCACTGATATGGAATAAAAGCTTTTCTGATAAGAATAGAATTAATTCATTTGTATTGGCTTTATCTGAAATTAATTTTATAGAAAATTGTCCCGAATTTTTTATTCCCACTTATTTAACCTCTAATTCATAAGCAAAACTTATCAATAAACAGTAAAGATTATCTAATTGGATATGCTGTCATATTAAGACGTAAGCTTTTAAATAAAACGAAGTCTTAAAGAACTAAATCACTAAAAAATATAAGTATTATCAGTTTAGATATTAAACAGCTGGGCATTGGTATGAATTCGATAAAAATTCATGACCTCCTCCTATCTAACTGCTGTTTGCTAGCGGCATGGTTCATCCCATGCCGCGCTTTGATTTCGTTTATGTTAAGGAATATAAAATATAGAGTTTTAAGAATTTTCCTTTTAATCTCGGGGAGATAAATTAATTATTTTTAGAGATTATCTCAAAACATTCTTCATAAAAATTAGAGGAGGAGGAAGTTGATGAGTAAACAATTAATAAAGAAATGGCTTATTGCTGTACTGGCATTGGGACTATCTACCTCAGCACTAGCGAATGATGAAGTTCGTAAGCTGAATGATAATCCTAACTATTGGGCTTTCCCAGGTGGTGACTACAATAACTGGCGTTATACCGAGTTGAATCAAAT
>Ga0209630_10000930_pt1 | contig 32958 bp, 53 predicted proteins | sample COG_01_FD_184745 | JGI IMG/M metagenome (GOLD analysis project Ga0209630, IMG submission 184745) | Pelagic Microbial community sample from North Sea - COGITO 998_met_01 (SPAdes) (version 2) | ecosystem: Environmental > Aquatic > Marine > Neritic zone/Coastal water | place: Helgoland, sampling... | reverse complement strand
TTATTTGTTGTGTCTGCATTAGTACCTCCATTTGTCAGCAACTTGTTAACATCTTGATATTATGATCGCAACCCCTGCAAGCTTGCTCCTCTTCGATCTCTTTAATAAAATATTGCCCCTCCTTAACCCACCAATCTAAGCTGCACATATTTAGGCGATAGACGCAGACACTGTGATCGCCGTATATCATCTCGTTATCGTTCTTTTCATTATCGTAAACAAAGTAGTGGTAACCGCTACCTCTGTATAAACTGAGGTAGGGGTTTCCGATTTCTTTTATGATTTTTTTAATTGTGAGCATTTTTACTCTCCCTCTTAAAAGTTCTTTCTGGGGGCCGTAGCCCCCGATTGATTAACTGATGTTTACTAAAGTTCTGGCGTGTAGGCACTGAATGTTATAACCGCCAGCTAAGATTGTTCTGATGTGTACTTTGTGACCAGCCACATCGAAGAAACCTTCCACACCGTTTGAATATTCAACTAATTTAAACTCTGGAATTTCATTAACTTCTTTTTTTCTCAATGCCCTCATGATCTGTGCATTACGTCGGTCAATTTTTGCTTGGACATTTTTTTCAACATTTTCCAAAGCATCTTGTAAACCATGTCCATCAATTAAATTCATCATTGCTTTAGAGCCGTAATAGTTCACAGTCCAATAAAACATAGCTCCATAAATACGGTCCCCTTTCATTTCTCCTTTAGAAATTAAATCACGGTATTCGTTTTGCTTTTTCATATACTCTTTTTGAAAGTTTGCTTTCTTTTCTTTTGTAAATTCAATAGCAGCAACGTGCATTTTTTCATCTAATTCTGCGAATGCATTATTAATTTGATCTAACATTTTTTTCTCCTTTAAAACTCTATACTGTTAACTTAATGTTAACACCTATAAATATCAACCCCTATAAAGCATTTATTTTAATTATTTTTAAAATATGTTAAGAAGGAGAAAATGGAGTATATCTATGGAAAATATGCGTCTGCCTATTGCATTAGTGGCGGCATTAGCCATGCAGCTCGCCGGAGGCGTGTGGTGGGTAAGCCAACAGGCCGCCACCATTGAAGCACTCACAGAAGACATTGCAGTGCTCACGGCGTCTAACAGCGCCGCTGACAGGACTAATCTTATTCGAGATGTGGAGCAAAATAGTGAAAACATCGAAGAGATAACAGATATTCTTGTAGAAATTTACGAGGATATGGAGGATGAAGATAGTTCTCTGTATGCAGAAATTGATCAAATACACGAGGACGTAGGCTCTATGGCATCCCATATGATGGCTATTGTGAAGCTGCAATCTCGCATAGCAATCTTAGAAAATACTGTAGAATTTACCCGTAAAGACGGTATTTAATATGGACCCCATCAGCTTGCTCTCATCCATCAAATTAGGAATTTCCGCCGGGCAGTCTTTGGCTGGCCTGAGTAAGCAGCTCGGACAATTTTTTGATGCAACCGACAATGCAAAGAAAAAATTGCAGAAAAAAGGCATCACCAGCTCTGACGTAAATAAAATTAGTATGGAACGATTTGCAAAACTTAGGGCGGCGGCAGACGCTGAGGAACAATTAAAATCTTTTATTTGTGACCCCCGGCAATCGGGTTTGGGGCCCTCACACTGGCAGACACTTTTAAAAATACGCCGGGAGGTTCTACAAGAAAAACGAGAAGCTGAGGCTCAGGCTAGAAGGGACCAAATAGCAAACCAAGAGTTAATGATCACTGTAGTAGGAATAGCTATACTTTTGGCTGTTACTTTTGTAGGATCCGTTGGCTACCTCCACTACATGGGCTGGCTAAATTTAAGGGATTATTTTCCATGATTTACGTTCTAATATTTTTACATTTTGTAAACACTGACAACCTCAGGTATTACCAAATTGGCTCTTATGGGGATCTTGAGAGTTGCAAAATCGAAAAAGAAAAAGCTAAGATCATGGTAATTCATTCAAGTATGGCTTTAGCGTGCCTAAACGTAAATCCGCAACAATAGAGAAAAGAAATGGCAAGTTTGCAGCTTATGATAAACACGGTAAACTGCTAATACTTAGCCACAGCTCCAGACTAGTGAAAGGTTATCTTTATGGACAAGGAAGAGAAGGAAGCTTGGGACTTAAACGGCAACGGAAAAATAGACCCTGACGAGCGAGAATTACTCTTAGATAACAAAAAAAGAGAAATCGAAGACATGGACCACAAGCGCAACGCGCAGCTTAAAATGACGTGGGTGGCTATTAGTGGCCTCATTTTCTATCCGCTTGGCATCGTTGCAGCGTCTATCGCCGGGTATGATACAGCCGCTGAATTAATTGCTGACATTGCAAATATATATATTGTCAGTGTCTCGGCTCTCGTCGGCGCTTACTTTGGCTTCACAAATATGGGGAATAAAAAATGATAGGTATACTTTCCAGCGTAGCAAATTTAGCCACGACATTTATTGATAGCAAGGCCAAGATAAAACAAGCTGAAGCAGAGACAAAAATGAAGCTTGCCACCGGCGAGATTTCTTGGGAACAGGCAGCAATTGAGGCCAGTTCTGACAGTTGGAAAGACGAGGCTTGGACCCTATGCTTTATTGCCATAGTGCTAGGTTCATTCGTGCCTTGGCTACAGCCTTACATGAAGCAAGGCTTCGAAAATTTACAGGCCGCACCTCAGTGGTTCAGTTGGGCCATGTACGCCTCAATAGCTGCAAGTTTTGGAATACGTACAATGAAAGGATTTAATAAATGACATTTAAGTTGAGTAGACGCAGCCTCGATAGGCTGGAGGGTGTAGACGAGGATCTACAGGCCGTCGTTAAAATGGCTATTACTTTAAGCGATAAAATCGATTTCGGAGTTGTGCAAGGCATGAGAACTCTTGAACAGCAAAAAGAGCTCGTAGCCTCCGGGGCCAGTCAAACGCTAAAGTCTAAACACTTAGAGGGTAAGGCCGTCGATCTTATGGCATACGTCAACGGACGCGCTTGCTGGGAGCTCAATGTCTATGATGATATAGCTGACGCCATGAAACAGGCAGCCATACAGGTAGGCGTTCCTATTTGTTGGGGAGCTGCATGGGGTACGCCTCAGGCTAAATATCCAATGGATATTCGTAAGTGGGAAGGCACAATGGAAGAGGCTATGAATGCATACATAGATCTCAGACGTTCTCAGTCACGCAGACCATTTATGGACGGCCCTCATTTTGAGAAAATAGACTAAGTATCTGCCTCGGGCCGTATCTTCGGCCTAGGTATTCCCTTACTTACTTTGTCCGATTTTTTGCAGAGCATCGCCTCTGCTTCTAATTGTATGTAAAGTGGACCGTTGTCTATCATTGCCTCTAGACACATCTTTTCGCTTTCATACCAAATCACGGTAAAAACATTTGTATTAGCCACAACATAATAAATAAAAAGTCCAGTAATATATTCCATTGTTTCAACCACTCTTTCTGTTAGATAGAAGTTCGCGACGGCGACGTTGTAATACTCTGGGTGTACTATAACACAAAATCGCCGTCGCACGAATTACCTAGGTAACCCGTATCTGCTTTTCACCTGTACTACTGCTTGCCTCGAACAACCTAGCACCTGACCACACTCTCTCGGTGTAAGACCCTTCTTTAAAAGTAAATTAACTTTTTTAGCTTTTTCAGAAAGTTCTAATATTATCTCAGGTTCTTCTTTTACGTCTAAATCGTTTATAATTTTATAAGACTGATATGAATTGCGTTGCTCTCTTTTATCTTTACGCTCTTTTTTACGCAATTCTAACCAAGCCCGGCGATAAGCATTTTCATACATTTCAATCGCTAAATTACTTTTCACTGAGCTTCCTTTCCAACATATCAAGTAAGGTTAACGTCTCATTACTGTGATGGACATTAGGGCTACTAGTACGTTTTTGGTCATCCCTAACTATTTCAACTTTTCTTCGCAATCGCATTAAAATTGTTTTAACTTCTTCATTCATATTAGCTCTCCATAAATTTAGTTATAGTGCATACATAAAGTTAACACAAAATAAAGGCAAGAAAAAAAAAGCCCCACGGGAGAGCTGTGGGGCTTAGTTTGGGAGAACAGTAAATATGTCTAAACATAACTGCGGTAATTGACTGATAGCACGAAGCAATTTGCATTACAACTTTAACTGATTTAAAATGTATAAAAATGGAGGGAACCATGCTTACAGCAGAACAAAAAGAATTAGTTGAAAGATTATCTTTACCGCACAGAGTGCCTAACCCAGTTGCTTTATTTAACTTTTGTGAACAAGCCGCTGAGTTAATTACAGAGCTCGATAAAAAATTAGACCATTCCCAGGTAGAAAAGCCAAAGAAATCAAAGACTTAGTCAGGTATTGTAAGAAGTCCACCAGCCGATCTAAGTAGCTGTTCTTGCATAATTTTAGATATGGCATCTTGTGAAGACATGGGGAGTAAGTCCTGCTGACTTCTGGCAATGTATCCCGGGATAAAATCTTTTATGCCCTGAGCTATGCCGCCAATATCTCTACGCCCGGCGGCTGACACTGTAGGCAGCGGTGAGAGTACTTCTGACGCTGCCCTTGATATGTCGGCTACGTCTGTGCCTCTAAGTCTAGTAGTGGCTTTTACGCCCTCTCTAACCTTGACGGCGGTATCTAATGAATTTGGCGTAATTAAGCCGCTGGCTGCATCCTGCCCCTTGCCTGACACTGCCCTCTCAGCCGTTAGCAGAGCCCTGTAATCGGTACGTGTTTTCTGTAACGTAGGTAAAAGTTTTGGATTATACTTTAAAACGTTACGCTCGATCATATCGTCAACGACTTCTAAGACGTCATTGGCTAAGTTGTAGTTTACCTGATCTTGATTTTTAAGAGATGACTGCATAACTTTTTGCAAATCAAATCTAGCGGTTTTAAGTTGCGCTACAGAAACAGCCTCTCCTGATACTGAGTTATCAGAGAATGCATCTATTATTTTTTTAGTTTTTCCAACGATTTTACCTTGAGAAAGCATATTCTCAGCATCGTCAAATAAAGTTAAAAGTTTTTCACCTTCACTTATTTCAAAGCCTTCTTTTACAGACGCCTCTGCATCATCAAAAACTTTACCAAGTTCTTTAGCTCTTTTGTCAATTACATTAGGAGTTGCCATGCCGTCTTCAATCCCGGCTCTTTGCAGTACCATTTTTGTTAAGTCTGTTTTTTGGCTAAGTGTAGGCTCGACTACATCCTCTAATTTTTGCAGAGTTGCGGATCCCACTTGCTGCCCGGCGCTAATGTCTTTCATTCCCATTTCTTTTAATAGATCTACGTTCTGAGCTCTCTGTGAGCCCGGTACGTTGCCATAAATTTGATCGGGAGGGCCAAGGGTCATTCTTCTAGTAATTGGCTGCGTGATAGAGCTGGCTACGACTGGAGTGCCTAATGCCGCCGCAAACCTTGCCAGTTCTTCATACTCAGGCGCATAACTTCTAGCAGTCTGACCGGCTGTTTCACTTCCCAACGCCGGGACCAAACTCTGCACTATAGATCTAACTGGCCCACCAATTGGTAGCGCCGCTGCGCCTCCAGCAAATTCCATTAGTGTTCCAGCATATTCGCCGGGGACAGTCTGGGGTTTATACTCAGTGGCTCCTCCAGTCACGTCTGCAATACCCTGTCTAATACTTGGGGCATTCTCTGGTAATAAGCCAGCAGGGCCAAATGTTTTAGCAAAGTCATTTAAAATTTTTGTATAATCTTCTAGCTTTTCACCCTCTACACCCAGAGTTCTCATAAGATTTACGGCTTGGTCAGCGCCAAATTGTTGCGCCATAGGCAGTAAGTTAGCAACGAAGTCTAAGGCTGCCCCAGCGCCAGCTCCGGCCTTCGGTAGAGATTTAAGAACGTCGTCTATCTCAGATGGCGTCTCTGCTACCTCTATACTATCTTTTCTTGCTTTTAATTTTTCGTATTCTGCATCTAATATAGATGCTTCTTCTATAGCCTCATCTGATCCATCAGCTAATGCTGCTTTTATAGCTTTCTCGTATTGAGCTAATAATTCATCTAAGTTTTCGTTTTCCATTTATAAGCCTTCGTCACCAGTTCCAGACCATTTTTTAAGAAGTCTATTTTTTTCACTTTCTGCATCTTCATATGCCGGGTTTTTTCTTATAGCTTGATTGAAAACTCTTTTTGTTTCTTGTAATGCAGCCCTTATATCTTCTTCACTGCCACCTATAGAGTTTTTAACTCTACTTTTAGCAGCAGTTGCAGCGGCTCCCTCTATATCTGTAATTGGACCGCCGCCTTTTAATGCTTGGTAAGCTTCAACAAAATTTAATCCATCTAACTGTTTTAGCATACTTTCAATATTCGTATATTTTTTTGCTAATCCAAAAGGTTCAAATATACTATTCATAAAGTTTTTAACTCCAGAAACCTGAGATAAATCAGCGTCCAATAAGCTATCAACTAAATCTATTTGTGTCTGGGTATCTCTAACCGACTTTATGTCTCCTTCGGCTTTGTCTAATTGTTTATAAAGATTTTCAATTTGCATCTTTACATACGGCTCCATAGCTGGGCTAACGGCCAATATATTTGTTAAATCAGAAATTGCCGCACGTATTTGATCTGGGTCTGTCATTGAGGCTGTAGCACCCATACCACCCATCATAGAGCCAATCATATTTCTCTGAGCTAGAGCATTTGCAGTTTTTCTTTGCTGGTCAGCTCTATCTGTAAAATTAGTCATTAACCCTGCAACGGCTGTACCCTCTTTACCTTGCAAGGCACGCCCGGCGTCGGCTATCCCGGCAAACGCCAACATACGCTTTTGATCCGCTGTGTAGTTTTGGCTGGCTGGCTTCATCGCCGCCTCTGACTGCTGCTTCATTAGCTCTAGAAGCTGCTGCATCTGAGGGTTCATTCCAGTGACACCAGCTCCTGCACCAGCCGCTCCACCTGATGCCCCACCAGCACCAGCCGCTCCGCCACTACCATTAGTTGCAACCGGGGTAATTTCTGGCTCTACATTTCTTACTTCCAGCTCAGGATCTACTGTATTTACACCAAGGGATACCATCTCTTCCATCGTGGCAAGTTCACCAGCCATAGGCTTATCATTTGGGTTTTGATAAAAGTTTAAGGCTTCTAATTTTAAGATGTCATCTTCTGTAAGGGAGTATTCCATCAGCCAACTCCTCCGAATGGGTTTCTGGTTATTCCAGATCCAGCGGCTCCAAACGATGCAAGTGGCCCAATACCGCCCATGCCAAGGCCGCCAAGCGCCTGTAGACCCATTCCGAATGTCCCCATAGGATCTCTAGTAGTCGTAGTACCAATCCCGGCAGGAAACGCCTGAGCTCCTCCACTCAACACTCCAAACTGTGTCAATGGGAATTGCATCTCAGCTAAATAATCATTGTATGCAGCGTCTAGATCTGCCTGAGTTAAGGCCCTCTCAGTCTCTCCGGCTGACATTTGAGCCCCTAATATGTCTCTCTGCGACTGTAGGCCCTGTACACCGCTTGCAGCGAGTGCAGCGGCGGATCTCATTGCAGCCTGATCCTCGGAGGATAACTGCCTACTAGCCAAGTCATACGCCCGGGCGTCTAGTGCAGCCTGACGCTCACCTTCCATTACAGCTCTTCTATCGCCAAACGCATTAGCCTTAATAGCGCTTGCCTCACTGCCCACGCCTTGCTGTGCAAATTGCCTGTTTAGCATAGGAGCCATTTGATCTTGTATTTGTGCTAATCTAAGCTGGCGCTCATCTGGGGATCTTTGTGCGATACCTCTGTAAATTCCTGTCGCCTCACCTATTTCAGATGGAAGACTTAATGCGCCATAGCCGCCAATTGCCGCTCGCTGTATTGGAGTTAGTTGAGCCGTCCTATCACCAGTAAATTGCTCGAATTCCATTCCTGATACTACGTCAGCGGCTGGCCTTACAATGTCTTCAATGTAACTCGCTTGCATGGGATCCATTGATTGTGTTTGCGTTTTTTTACCCATTTTAAAACTCCATCTCAAAGTGACGATATGTTTCTTTAAATCCGTTTGCCTTTGCAAACTTAGAAAAACCTATACGTCCGTCTGCTTCTATTGCAGCCAAATTACCTTCTTTTGCAACTCTCTTTAAAGCGTTTAAGGCTGCATTCATCCAAATTTTCATATCGGCTCCGCCCATAAATTCAATAAATAGTGTGTTTCTGTTAGGGTGCTTTACGACGCTTGTAGTAAAAGCGGCAATCAACGTGTCCTTCAAATATACGCCCCAGATGAGGCTACGGCCTTCAAACATATCAGCGACTACATCCTCGATAGACATATTTCGCTCATTTGCCTTTATCGAGCTTTCTAATAGTGGAAGGACTTTTTTAACAGATCTCTCTATATTATCCACCATAGGCTCAATAGTTATTTTAGCCGCCTTTGCTGGGAATTCTACAACATTATTCAATATTTATCCACCCCAGCATTTACCATGAAGAAAGAGCCGCCCGTTTCCATATAGCGGTAGACCCGTCGTAATTTGCAACACACACATAAATGTAGTTCGTATCCCAAGAAATCATACCCGTAACGTCACCGGCTGAACCTGTGTTTGCAGGAGGAGTTGCATGCTTCATAGCAATTTGACGAAAAGCATTATTGTGGCTAACTATTGGGTAGCTATTAACATCATCCCATAAAAAAACGCCATCAACAGATGGGTTATCGTCAGAAGTCTTAAAAAATAATTTACCCAAATTTCTGGTTAAAAATAAATTAAGATCTCTTCCCCATTGTTTAATATCAGCGCCAATAACTGGAGGTGTGACCGCCATTATCTACGGCCTCCTGCTTTTGTTTCAAGTCTCATAGTTCCGACGCGCCAATTTGTAGCCTGATCTCCGTCTACTCTCATCCTTAACTGTCTACCAGTAAATCTTACTGAAGTCGGGTTATTTGGATTAAACGGCCCATGTGTTGTTTCTATATCGTTTGGATAAAATCGCGTTTTAAATTTAAGGTCTACATCGCCTTGAGTTTTTTCATCTGGTATTACTTCAGTCACTTTTGCAACTGCATCACCCCTACCAATAGATATAGGCCCAGTTTCGCAAAACACAGAGCCACTATCATAATTTAAACCCTGTTCGTGATTGCTAAGTATTACAGGCTCTATTACGTTTGCAGTTCCACCCATTCCTGAGTGGTTAACGCAATAAAAATACAAGGTTGACGGAGTGCTATCCGAGACAACTATCTGAATATAGCTACCGGCTGAACCGGCGCTTCCGACTACAGAAACTCCCGTGGAATAAGCTGAACCGCCGCCGTGTGTTCCATTTGATGTTGTAGAAAACTGTAGTGGATGATTAAGATTACTAGCTGAGCTCTGGTCAAATATATATGTATTACCTTTTCTTAAACTTATAGTTGGAGCCGCCCCAGAATAATCTGATATAAAATATTTATTACCACCGCTATCGGCGACAGTCACATTATGTGTGATTGTCTCGGCTAATTCACCGCCCATAATTGGCGTTCTAAATACACCTCTAGAAACACCGCCGGTTCTTGATAGATTTCCTATTAGCCAATGATTTTCAGCTAAGTCATATGCAACATATCGATCTATTTCTAAGCTATTTGCAGAACAGTAAAACCACCAAACTTCGCTAAATTCTGTATTACTAAACGCCCAAATTTTTGACTGTTGGTTTACGTTAATGTCATCGAACACATAATCGTGGACTTCGCATGGAAGCTCTCGGACCGTGTTGCCGTCGAAATTAAAGAAACCCTTTTGTCCCATCCAGAATACGCCCCTGTCAGTATCTACGGCACTCATTCTAGAAACGGCTCCGCAAGCTGCGCCAGCACGGTCGAATTGATAAATATACGGAGGACCAGCGTAACGTGCTGTAAACGCTGAGTTATCTGTTATGATTAGTGTTTGACCTCTCGTCCTGACACCTTGCATTATTTGCCCATTATCTTGAAGTATTTCAGAGCCGGCTTGATTTGTGCTTGCAGCGCTCCACAACGTGTTGTCTTCAAAATCGCACCATTGTACTTTACGAGGGTTACCGCCAGCTCCTAACAAAAATATAAATCTTTCTTCAGTAACAACTAAGCCAAGATTGCTAGTCGGTGCATTTGTTACTGGGGCAGCGACGGCTGACGATCCGAGCTGCCACTCGACTAGTGTCCCGGTGTCGTAATGTACTCCGACTAGGTATTCTGACCAGTTGTCTAATTGCCACGACGTCGCCTCAGAATAAGTGCCCGTGGCTGGACGTTGTGTGCCAAAATATCCAGTGCCGTAAAATCCACCGCCAAACCCTAAGTTAAGCCCGGCGTCTTCGCGCCCCGTTGTCATGGATGTTGGTGTAATATCGTAAACTATACCTGAGCCCGTTGTGGCCGTAAGTTTATTGTGACTACCAGCGGCAAAGTAAGCTGTTCCGTTGTTGCTTTCCCAAGCGTGCGCTCCTCTAATCGGGTTACTGCAAAATCCTTCTTTAAATGTTTGCCACCCACCAATAGGACGTAAAGATCCATCTCGCCATCTAACAAGGCTGCCGTCACGCCACCTGTTTGATGCATCTAAATCTGTTCCGTTACGATAAAACCCTGCTTTTAAATTTAATGGCAATAACGTCATAGTGATGACCTCAAAACAATGTAGCAAACGGAAGTACCAACATCAACGTGAGATCCTTCTATTTGGAAATTAGACGCACCGCTATCTACGCTCCACAAAGAAAGATTGTTGTTCCTGTTTACAGCCCACATTCTCCGTTGACCGCCTCTTCGTGTCAAATTAGTGGTTGTACGATATTCGTGATTATATCTTCCGTTTGCTGCAAAAGAAGAAAATAAAATAACAATATCGTGAGGTTGCGCCGTAACAGTTGCAGGGCTTACATTGCCAATATCACCTGTCGTGACAACACTCCAAACCCCGGGTAAAGCAAATATAGTTTGAAATTCATCCGAATTAGCTGTGCTTTTGTTAAAAGTTCCACCTATTATTGCATTATTTAAATTGAAATTACTTGAACTATTAGAGGCATAGCCAACCCGTATATCGCCAGTAGAAATACTATCTTCATCAAAATAATGGGTTAAACTTAGTGACCTAGTTGTACCACTGCTATCTCTTAAAAAAGCATTAGTAACATTTGATACAGTTTGCGCGTAATTATAAAATAATATTGTTGAACCTGTTAAACCTGACCAATCAGACGGTATCGAACCCCATGCTACAGAAATTTGAGGTGCGGCAGTGCTTACATGGGTATTTGTTAAATTATCATAAAAATCGTCTGCGTAATTATTTACAAAAGAGTAACTGGCTTTACCACTACTATCTCCGTTACTTTCTAAATAATTTCTGTAAGTTGGTGAAGCTAGGTCAGCTATAAAATCAGAAGCGGTAATAGAACTTGTGCCGTAAAAATCAGAAAACTTTATTTGCCCTGAACTTGTTACGCCACCTTCACCGTAATATTCAGATAAGCCATGAGGTTGAGAACCACCAAATTCAGTTGCAATATCTGATATAGCTATTTGACCGCTACTCTGTACCGCCATTTTTAAGTTCCTCTATTTCTGCTTTCAGTTCTTTGATGGCCTCAATAAGCAAACCATGTAACTGGTCATAATGAACAGTCTTGTATTCTACGCCATCTTGACCGCTAAAAACTAACTTTTTGCTTTCGACTGCGCTAGGTAATACGTTTTCAATTTCTTGCGCCACAACGCCTGCACTTTGCCTACCGTCACTATTGTATGTGAAAGTATAACCGTTAATTTTAGAAACCTTATCTAAAGCACCGTCTATTTTATTAATATCGTGCTTTAGTCTTTGGTCAGAAATAGTAGTAGAAAAACCAATAACGTCACCATCAACATGCAACTCACCGCCATCTGTCAGCCTCATATCTTCTGCGCCAGCCGTAAAAAAGCTCATGCCTACATCTGCATCGTAAAAAATATAGTCGGCTGTATTCCCAGTATATACGTCAACATTTCCAGTTTTACGCATATCGTTATTTAGGGTAAAAGTTAAATCGTATGGGTCTGCATCTGAACCTGTCGATGTGTCAGTCCAATCAATGTCAATACCACCGCCCTCAACAAATTTAACCTCTTTACCGCCTGCAATAGTTACCTCTGTACCATCGCCATCCTCTAAAACAAAACCAGTAATTGCATTTGTAAGATCAGTAGCTGAAGTTGTTACGTCAGTGCCATTTATTGTTAATTTTGTTAAATCAGGTGCAATTGTTCCAGTAGTTCCGTTTGCAGCGTCTATAATAACGTCTAGAGCCGTATTTATCTGAGTACCCCACGTTCCCTCACTACCCCCCACTGTTGCTTTCGTGATACTTATAGCCATGATTTTTCCTTTCTTATCAGTAGGTTACATCCAGGCGTTAATGTTGATATTTTTTTGTTAATTAATAATAACATTTTAGGTTGCATCCGTCCATATTTCAGCCGGTACTGTAGGACTAAACCAACCTCTAATTTTAAAATCTTGAAAGCTGTAAGAATATTCGCCCGTTTCTGGCCTTAAAAATCGTCCTACAAAAAGCGTTGCGGCTTGTCCAGTGTAGGTAAAAGAACCAGTGGCAAAAGCTTCAGCTACGCCTTTTAATGCATCTTGGCCTGTGTAAGTAAAAGTTCCCACATCAGCCGAAATATTCATTTGTTTTGTAAAATCTACATCACGACCAGTAATTGTAAATGTAGCGTTATTAGCCGCTATTCCAAAACCAGTATCAAAAACAACATTTTGACCAGTGTAAGCAAAGGTCGCGCTGTTATAAACGCTATCAATAATTAACCCATAGTTTTGGTCAAAAGTAATATTTTGCCCAGTAAGTGCAAAAACACCAGTGTCAAAATCTGCGGGTCTATTAGCTCTAAAAGTAACAGCTTGACCGCTTGTTGCAAAAGTTCCTGATGGGTAAATGTCAGTTATTAACTTTGCTGCACCCTGCATAGAAAGGGTAAATGTACCGCTTGCGGCGTCAATCGCACTATCTGTTGTAGGCGTTGGTGAGCCTAACGCCGTTTTTGCTATCGGGGCGAAACCTAACATTACACAAAATACTCACTTACATCTACCCAACCTTGTGTTTTTGGGTCTGATGCGTCTGCATTGTATACGTCCTCTCGCCATTCATAATACCCATCTGGTTTTGGTATTGGCGGCTCATATTCTACAGTTGAAGAATTATAAACCCAAGATGGGAAAGGTTGAAAAACAAATGCATCCTCAGAAGTTTTATATTCACATCCTATCCCTGCATAATTTTTTCTAAAATTTCCATTATAACTTGTCTGTTTGTATTTTTTATCTTGACCAAAAAGATTTTGCAAAAAAGCTATACCAACGGCTTCGCTTTCATCGCCGTTTCCGTCTAAAATATCCTCGTTATTAACGACTACAACATTTAAAACTATGTTATTTTCATCAAGTTCTGCAAAATGTGCCATTAGCTCACCGTAAAAGTCCCTGAACCTGTAAAGGTGTGATAAGTGTAACCACCTGATGAAGAAATAGAACCACCCGATGCCGCTGTGCCGCCTGCATATCTTATCACGCAAACGCCAGAACCACCATTTCCACCTAAACCGTAATAACTTCCGTATGCGTACCGATTATTTCCACCACCGCCGCCACCGCCTCTGTTAGCAGATGCGTTGCTTGCAGTTCCGTTTACTCCTGCTGTTGCTCCACCACCGCCAGACGCACCGCCAGATGTTGTTGAAATACAACCACCGCCACCGCCTGCGTAACTACTTAAACCCCAACTATAAGCACCACCGCCTGCACCAGAAACGGAAGAACTACCATTTCCACCACCGCCGTTTTTACCGCCGCCACCGCCAGCTCCGTAGTTCGCGCCTTGGTAACCATATCCACCAGCGTTACCTTGACCAGAAGACCCAGAGCCTCTTGCATAGTGGTTACGTCCACCACCGCCGCCAGAGCCACCACCTTCTGGATGGGTGCTTGCAGGAAGTGCGTAACCTGTCGTTGAACCGCCATGACCACCGCCAGTAACACTAGACGAAACATAACCTCCCACTGATGAGCCGCTTCCGTTTGATGGAACTTGATAACGCCCACCGCCGCCTGCGCCGCCAATACTAACAGTTATATATTGTCCAGAGGTCATTGTATTTCTAGAGAAAGTGCGTAAACCCCCTGCACCGCCGCCACCTGAGTTTCCCCCTGCACCGCCTGCAACGATAATTCCAGTTACGTCTATAGCGGCACTTGCACCGTACCACTCATTAAATGACATATTAGCACCAGAGCCTTTACCAATAAGGCCACGAATATCACTGTCGTTAATAGTTGCGTATGAACCGCTTGAACCGCCTGCTTCAACGTGAATATCATTTAAACTTATAGCGCCACTACTTTGAAGACCCAATTTTTAATTCCTCAATTTGCTGAACCATATTGTGCGCTTCATTGTGAAGTTCTATAACTTCGGTTTTCAAATCTTTTACCGCTTCAATTAAAACGCCAACTAAATTTCCGTATGCGACTGATAAATATTCCCCATCACTGTGAACGGCTTCTGGCAAAACTTCCCGTATTTCTTGGGCTATAACACCTGTTTCCCTTTTGCCGTCTTTATCGTACATAACGCCACGCATTTTAAGCACTCTTTCCAGACCGCCATTTATGGTTTCAATGTTATCTTTTAATCTTTCATCTGAGTAAGCTGTAACGTTACCTGATGCAGTAAAGTTGCCAGAATAAGAACCCGACATAAGAAATTGTGTTCCAGACAATGACAAACCATTGCCTGCGGAATAAGTTGTATTAGTGTCAGTATTCGTAACTGTTTCGGTAGCAGTAGCAAGTCCTGTTACATGACCATAAGTATCTAACGTTATGTCTTGTATGTATGTTCTACCAGAACCATTTACAGATGATTGTGAAGATGTATCCGTGTGGCTGAAAGTAGTGCCTGATAAATCTAATCCTGAACCGGCTGAATAAGTTGTATTTGTATCCGTAGACGAAATAGTGCCGTTACCGGCTATTGCAATGTTTGTTCCTGCGGTTAAGGCCGACACCACATTTGCTGTGTCGGTTACGTCTGCACTTGCCTCTACACCGTCAAGCTTAGTTCCATCTGAAGCAACATCTCTACCGTCTACCGTTCCAGAAACGGTTACATTTCCAGTAACACTTAGACCGCCAGAAACAGCCTCGGCTTTAGTTACCCCTGCTAACTGTAACCTTTTTAGATCGTCAGCTATGACAGTTATAGAAACTTTTGCACCACCACTTAATGTAATAGCGCCGCCGCCGCCACTGCTTTCGCTTGGAGTTCTGGTGAGGGTCGTCCCACTGCTACTATAAGTACCAACACCTATTTCCCAGTTAGAACCTTCTTCAATAACATATTGAACCACATCACTGTTAGCAACGCCTGCATCAGCAAAAGTCTGAAATCCTGCTTCAGCCGTTCCTAATGTAACGGTTCCGCTACCAGTAGTGGCTGTATTCATCTTGGCCCTGTTAAAAAGTTTCGCCATGATGCGCTCCTACTCTATGTCAGCGTTAAGATACCGTTTGTTCCAATGTCTATTGTAAACGTATCGCCATCGTTAAGAGTTAATGACGATCCATAGTCATAATAGCCCACGATTGGATCGGCAGGGGATGTTGGTGTATCGTTATAAATAACCACATATCTAAATGCTGCTACTGAACCGCCTGATGCCGTTAAAACCAAATCATCAGCCGATAATTTATATGTGCCAGATGTTTGTGTGCTTGTGACATTTGCTAATGATCGTGATGAAAGGTTTGTGTACGATATTTCTGTAATATTACCCAAAATACCGTTTCCGTCTGCCGCCGCATTTGTTCCCGTTGTGGGATCAGTATTTGATAATGCAACCTTAAACGCATCAGCGTTCATGTCCATCGCGTTCGCCAGATTGACCACAAAGTCATTTACTTTAGTAAAACTTGCCATTTATCCAAAACTCCTAATTCTCATTCTGTGGCCCGATCCGCTAGACTTGGCCTGTTGGTCTTCCATGTTTGTACCACTTATCGCGTTTTGATACAACTCCGCCCAAACTTTCGTTCGAGCGTCTTCTCCTAAGTATGGGGCACTGTGCGTTAGGGCCCCATAAAGGTAAATATCTGGGTAGTAAGTCAAAACCCAATTTGTTGCAATGCTACTACTTAACGCCTCTATTCTTTCGTAGTAAAGCATCTCAAGTGTGTAGTCTTGATCTGGCGTCGGGTAAACTTCAAAAGACCCATCGACAGATGCATAAAATCTTGGAGTTCCTGAGGCATTACTCTCGGCTCTTTTGTCCATTAATTCGCTAAGAGTAATGAGCTCCATTCTGAATTCTGTAGTACCCGTCAACATCAGGCGTATGCCCTCGATAAAATCGAGTGGGAAGGCTGTGTATTGAGTATCTAAAAGAGCTACCTTACGGGCCTCCATTCTCCAATGCCTAAGCCTTCTATTCATGTCGGCCTCGGCTAGAGTTATAAAATCAGGAATAACTGAAGTAAGATCATCACGATTTAAAAAATCTGCTATCGAACTTTTTAAGTCGGTATAGTTTGCAATACTCATAGCGTGCTTTCTCTTGTTCTAGTCCAAGCATTGTCGCTATCATTTAGCCACTTAAATAATGCCTTAGGATCGTCAGCGATACCCTTACGCTTTAGCTCGTAGTATATTGGAAGCGGTATTGAGGCAACTTTATTGACGTCCTTATGTCTCTTATCCATGTTATTTCTTTGCTTTTTATTAGCCTCCACAATTGGCTTAACGTCCATAACTGTTTCAACGACATACTCACCCTTGCCAGTTACGTGCCAATACTTCTTTATCCCGGTTACTGGATCATGGCTCCATAATTTTTTCATCTTATATAAGTCCTTGTTTTTAAAGGGCTATTCCCAGGGAGTAGGGGCAACAATTAAGCTGCCCCTAAATATTTTATGATGTTGTAAGATCGAACACACCGGCGTGTCCAGCCTCATTGGTAACCTGTAAGCCCATCTCGCCGAGAACCATTTTTCTGGTTGCGTCACCAGTTTTGGCTAGATCAACGGTCTGGATAGGACGTAGAACAGCGACTTCTGCTAACTCTGGGTCTAACAGAAAACAGTCCCTTTCTCTTTGGAAAAGGTTAACTACACAGGATAAGCTACCGAAATCGCTTAAATAAACGTCAGCAGCCCCAATAATCGTAGTTGGACCATCACTTGGAGCCATGTAGCGCTGTGCAGCGATACCAGCAAAACCTGATACTTTGGTTTTGTTGAACGGGCCAGTCATCATAATTGATGGCTTACCGCCAGAAGTAAATGCTAACTGCATTGCTGATTTTAACATAGCCTCAGTAAAGGCCCTTTGGGTCCCGTCAGTACGAGCATTGGTTCCGTTACCAGTTGGACTTGCAGGGCTACCAGCAGTACCCATAATGTCGTTAGTCGCAATCCATGCACCTAAACCAGCGGTTTCCCGTGGTGTACTTGAGTTCCCGGCAACGGCGGCGTTATTATCCGTGAAAACTGCCTCGTAGTCTCGGCGGAGCTCACGTCCACGCTTCGCTAATTGCATCGCCATTTCATCCGACCTTCCGGCCAACGACTGGTCAGATAGGTTGTCAGCGACGATAGCTGTTCTACGCAAAATGTGCGTATAATTACCGACGCGAGTTGTTGCAGATGTACTGTCGAAAGTGTTTCCAACATCATCGCCATCAGCTCTCGCCGTTTTTGAAACAGCGTTTAATGAGTCAGTCTGCCACTCAAAATATGTATTGGAAACATTAACGCTTCCAAGGTTACTTTGCAGTGGGACCTCTTCAGGTGAAATCGAACTTATCACGTCCGAAAGTTGCTCACGAATACCTTTGGCGTCAAAGGATGTGAACGTATTGGTAGTTATAGCCATTACAGCCTCCTAGAGTAAGTGTTTAATTGCGGCGGCGGCGTCAGCCACTTTGCCAGTTTGACGTGCGCGTTGTAGCGCTTGTTTTTGCTCAGTCTTAGGTTTTGGCTGCGTGTTTCGAGATCCAGCTCTTAGAGTTCTGGGCTGTGGCTTCTTAGGCTTAGTCTTTGCCTCCGTCGCTTTAGTCTGCCCTTTTTCATACAGCATGGCTTTCCTCGCTACTCTTACAAGTGTCGCATTTTTTAATCCGCTAATATCTTGCTCTGAAAATCCTTCCCCAAGGAGAAAGTCTCGAACCTGTTTAGCCTCATTCGATGCAACTTTTGTATCGCGCCACTCCGGGATTAAGTCGGGCAAAATTTCTCGCTGCTGCGCTTGGTATTGCAATTGGTAATTTTCCATACGCTCTGCTTCAACCTGTTGCATTCGCTGACGCTCGGCTTTAACCGCATCAATAGAAGCTAGTCGCTCCTTTTGCTGTGTCTGCCAAGCACGTTCTGCCTTCCTTGCCATGTTAGGATCCTGATCATACAGAGTGTCCCAATCCGGCTCCGGCTCCTGTTGCTCTAGTCTATCCTGCAAAGCAGGAAGCATTTGAGCATATTGAGCACGCTCACGCTCCATCTCAATTGCTTGAGCTTCTACTGATTTTTTGTATTCAGAGAGCTCTTGAGTTTTGCGTGTATAATCTCTTTGTCTTAGGTTTCCGCGTCTGAGTTCTTCAACAGTTATCTCCTCGCCGTCTACTTCGACTACTTGTCCAAGTATGTCCAGAGATGCGTCTTCAAATTCTTCTGCTTCATCTTCAACTTCAAGACCGTCTTCAGATACTTGCGTATCCTCGGACATTTCGACTTCCTCTACCTGTTCCTCAACTTGTTCAGCTTCAGTAGTTTCAGTCTCAAGCGCAACCTGTTCCTCCGTCACGGTATCCTCTTGGGGCGTTAGTAAGGCTTTAATTGCATTTCTTGCGGTGTTCAGATCAGTCCCATTAGGGTTGTTGGCTTCTGACATTGCTTAACTCCATTATGCGCTATTTTCTATTTTTTTCAATAGTCGCGTTTTGTTTTAATCTGTGAAGCATTGTTTTTACATTTTCAATGCCACACGCTCTACCAAAAATAACCTCCCGGCCATCCTTGTCACTGGGGTCAGATTTTTTAAATTCTTCCCAGATCTCTGCTTCCAGCTCATCCATAAAGCGAGGTAATTCTGTATTTAGAAGCCTGTCAGCCTCCGCCCCGTCGTCTATGACTTGCTGCCTAGTTTTCTTTATCATCTACAGCACCTTTTAAAACTTCAGCCTGAGCCTTCATAACTTCACGATTGATCGCTAGTTCTGACCTGATTTTTTCTACGTTTAATTGTGTTCCGTATTTAGCTTTCATTTCTTCAGCTTTTACAAATAAATCAGCGTCAAGCTCATCTCGTTTACGATCATCATCCATCATCATTTTATCGCGCTCTAAATTAAGCTCCGCCGCCTTTTTCTGAATGTCGGCTTGTATCTGCTGGATTTGAACGGCAATTAGTTGCTCTTGAATATCTGGCTTATCCTCTTGTGGAGGCGGCTGGAATTGTGCCGGGTCACTCCAGAATTGCGAGGTATCTTTAAACCCGGCAAGCTCTGTCATCGCCTTCAGTGTATTGGAAAGCTTATTAATGTCAGTCAGTGGGTTTACGGCTCCCATAGTCTGCATTGCCTCTCTCTGCATCTCGCCAATCTGCTTGAGCATCATCATACGCTCAGTATCTGTGCCACGCCCAAGAGCGACACGGACAGACACGTCCATATTACTATTCCAAGTACGGGGATCTATCGGCACGAAATTATTAGTCAACCTAACCATTCGAGGCGCGTCTTGGTGCGTGGTTAATAAATGTAGAACAATTTTATATAGCTGCTTCATACCAGTCTCGGCAAATACACGCGCAATTAGTTCTATGTGTTGCTGTGCGGCGCTCACAGTGGCGTTAACGGCTGTCGCCGTTGAAGACTGCAAGGCTCCAGCGTCGAGCCCTGCTGAGGCTTTGGAGATGCCTGTACGAGCCTCTTTAAGCTCATCCATATACTTTAAGACCGGGAATGCCTGTTGGCCGACAAATGGCATACTAAGCATTTGAACGGCTCCGTTTTGCCTCTGGCGGATTATGGACCCAACTTCAGTTGACATGGCGTCGTCTAAATTAACCATACCCTCGGTAATTGCCATGCGTGGGTGAATAGACATTGAAAGACTGTCTAGAGTATTACGCATAATAGAAGATTTAATTTTTTGTATGTCCATGACGGCGTCAGCGACACTCATTCCAAAAAAGTCGTGTGCCTCTGGATCCGGGCAGAATACTGCGAATGGAACGACTGAACACGGCTCGTTCATTAAAATGACGCTCTCGTCTCCTACAGAGCAAATTTTTCTTAGCTCTGCTATGCCATCTCCGTCGTAGTCTACTTTTATGTAGCTTTCGACATATAGCACTTTTTTCATTGCAGGATCGTTACGTTCACTCATTTCACTAGTTAAAGATTTATTCCTAGTGTATCGCTCTATATTGCTTTCCATGTCGTCGTAATTTGCCCCGGCGTCTGATACAACGTCGTAGTCGTATCCCATAGCCACAAGTTCTGAGACTGTCACAACTCGACGATGACCAATATATGACGCCTGATCTAATGACTTACTTTCCCGTGAAATTAGGAACTCCTCAGGTGGCACGGCCTCCATCTTAATTCTTCCGTCCGGGTGCGTGTAGGTTGCCCTAACTGAGTGCACCATCGGAGGCGGTAAAATTTCGCCCGTCATCGGATCCATCATAGGTTCACCAACCGGCTCAGAGGCTTGTATTTGCACATCAACGTCAGCGTCTGACATGAGAGCAGCTAGAGCATTATCGTCTAACCCGGTCCAGTCGTGCGTCTCAAATTTTGTCTGGTCATCCCAGTAGCATTTTAGTACGCCTACTTTACGAATTAACGCATCCTTAAAGGCTGCATGCATCTGTAAAAAACCGTCGTTATCTCTGTTGATAACGTACCGGGCATATTCCGTCGCCTGCTTTGCCGCTTCTATGTCCTCAGGTCCTTGAGGCGCGTATTCCACCGTATTCTCAGTAGAATTAAAAATACGCATAAGAGATGGCAAAATGCTCATCACGGTATCCCGGACATCCATACTTACAATTTGAGATCTTCCGGCCTCTTCATTGCCAAAGGGATCGCCTCGATAATATTCAGTTGCTGTGGCGCGTAACGGAGATACCCAGTTATCGACAAAATCAATTGCGTCGTCTATCTCTTTTCCTACGATGCCTTTCAGCTCCTCATCGTCCATAATGTTAGGATCGAGTTCAGCTTCCAGCTCTTGCACGAGTTCGTTTATTTCATTTTCCATCTTACTCGCCTTCCTCATTTTCTACTTGCGATAACAGGCCAAGGCCAGCTAGACCAGCCATTATATTTGGATCATATACGTCTTTAAATTTTGCAAATCGGCTCTTTATTACCGCCGGGTCTTTAATAGTTCTGTCAACTAACATAATGTTGCTTATGTTTTCTTTTGTGAAATTATTAGAATTAGTATTATTAAATAATTTATTACGCACATTACCCATTCCCTCTATAAGATTAACATAGGGAATATTGGTATAACCTTTGTCGGTTAATTCTTTTCTAAATAAATCTACACCTTCTTCTAAACTTACATTTTTTGCATCAGCGTATGCATTCATAGCCTCTCTTACACCATCCTCAGTCAAAACTGTTTTGCCGTCTATGACTTCCGTCTGGTCAAATCTTAAATCTGGTTTAATTCCAAACTCTTTAAAATCTTTAATTTCAAATGGTTTGTCAGTTCTAATTTTTAAAGGGAATGTCTGACCTTTTACTCCTACAACTTCAGCTATCTCTCGATCACTACCAAAGTGAGATTTAAATCTATCGGCTGCCTGAGGTGGAGATCCTACGTGTACTCCTAAACGGTCAAAACGGCTTGGTATATATTTTGGATTTGTTGCTGATGGAGGCCTGAGCATATTACCCATCATTTCGTTTACTGCCATGTAGTGAGATGCATCCTCGTAGTTAGGTATTTTTTCCTGGGATTTCAATGACTTATTAGGCCGTGCCGACGTTTTTAAGGCTTGTTTTAAGCCAAACCCACTGAGCCCAAGATCTAAACCGGCAAAGCCTGTATTTAATGCGGCGTCGCTATAGTTACCAGCTCTCAAATCTTTGACGGCCTGACCGCCCGACATTACGCCAGCGCTTACAGGCATAATGTTAGCTAGTCCGACGCCGTCAGCAAATCTGGATAATATATCGCCACCGACACGCCTGCCGCCAAATAAACTTCTTGATGTATCTTTACCAATGTAAGGAGAGAGAAGGTCAGTCATGTTCTCTGCAAAAGTAGTATCTCTAGGTATTAATTGTGGCCCTCCCGGGTTTCTCCTAGACATTTCTGTCACTTGATCCAGTAAAGAATAAGACGGTCCAAACATTGGCCCGGGGTAAGATTTTACAGCCATAGTTAACGCCTCTTTCTTATTCGAGCCCCAGCCGGGCCTAGATTTATACTATCTATATCAAACTTATCACCTAAAATAAATTTTAAGTAATCTCTTAATTCTTGTTGGGTAAAACCTTTTTGGTAAGTATCCCGGCCAGTTATTACCGACGTAGGCTCTGGGCCCATGCGTGGGTTCTTAACATCCATAACATCCTTGCCCCTAGTCGTTATAACTCCACGTCCTCCCGGGCTCATAACTCTACCAATGTTTTCAACTATATCGTCTCGTATGGGTCTGGGGACAACATTTAAGACATTTAAGTTAGTCAACATATCAAAATAATTAGACGGAATATCGCCAGCGTTGGTAAAGTCAGGCTTAAAAGATTTTTGAGGCAGTGGCTCGTAACTCTGAAATCCTAATCTTTTAGCTCCCAATCCCAACCCGGCTCCAAAGTCGAGCCCAGACTGACCATCACCTAAAAGGGGACGCGCCTTTAAATAAGTAGGCAGGGTATTTGGTATCTGCGTTCTCATGGCATTTTCTAGAGGCGGCAAATCTATTAAAGCAGAAAGTAAATCTTTTTTCTGCTTTTTAGTCGCGCCCTTTATTATTTGACCAAGTATACCAGATATTGAGCCTGTCATATTTTAATTCCTTTACTCTTTACCTTATTATTATTTTTTGTTAACACAGTGTTAAAAGGAGAAAGTAAAATGGAAATAGAAGAACTAGAACCAATAAGAAATGAAATTACTGCTTTAGCATATTTATTATGGACTAAAAAAGAAGACTTACCGAAAGATATTGAAGACTCGATAGACGATATAATGAAATTGATAAAAGACACTATTTAAGACCTCTTATGTATTGTTCTAATAAACCAAAAGTATAATCGTCTGCACTTTTCTGGCCTAAAGTATTTAAAATTTGAGAATAAGTTTCCGCTTCATCTACAAACTGTTGATCAATTTTTTGACTTAATCTTGGGTTGCCCATATAAGATTTTATATCTTTTGGTAAAGCATCCATCTTACCGGCTGCAATTTTAGGTAAAGCTGTGTCTCTTGCACCTATAATAAATGGTAATTCAGTTTCAAAAGTCATACTACCGGGTGCATTCTTCATTTTAGGAACAAATGCACCGTAAGATGGATGATCAGAACTTTTAATCATACCAGATAAAAGATCAGGCTGGCTCATTCTATAACCAACACTTAAAGCTTTGGAGTTAACTAAATCTGGATTAGTAATTGCAAAACGCACAGCTCCAACGTCAGGCATACCTAAATCTTGCATTAAACTACTATCAAAAAATTTTATAAATTGTGATCTTCTACCACCTTTTTGTTTAAGCAGCCAGTTAGTAAACTTTTCTTTATCTTTAAGACTAGGTATTTGATCTGCAATTTTTGGAAATTTTGCAGCTATAGCATCATCTAAAATTGGATAGCTATTAGATCCTACAGGGCTAGACTTTAATACTTCTGAATAAGTCCTTGCCATATGCTCAGAAAAATCTCCTGATCTTTCCCCCATAGGCATATAACTTAATACAACATCCTCTCCTTCATCAGCGGCCTCTTTAAATGCGTTTGTTTTAGATTTCATTGCCGTAGGTTCTGATGCCCACGCTCTTTTACCTTCATCCATATATGTCGGACCGCCGTATGTTTTTACAGGATTTAATAATGAAATATCATTTATCTGGTCTATTACTCTATCACTAGAAGTTCTATCCCCAGCAGCAAAATACATTGTTTTACCCTGTAAGTCAGACGGACTTACAGTTTTCGGATTTATTAAATTTCCAAGTAAATCACCCTCAACATTATAATTAAATGGAGCTGTTCTGTGCTTATTTAAAGAAAACCCAGAATAAAGAGCTGGGTCTTTTAATCTACTAGTGTCTAATCTAGGTTTTTTAAAATAGTTAGAGCCTTTCATAGCAAAACGTAATAAATCTAAAATAGGATTTGCCATCACCACTTTTCCTTATTTGCCCAATAGGCTGCTGACATTTTGCCTTTGGATATGTTTTTTGCGTGTCTCGCCTTGAAAGATTTACGACGTGCCTTGTCTTTCGCCGTCTTAGGCGACTTCCCGGCTCCACTTACACCCTGCTGCCCGAAGCGAATTGTCTTAACTTTCTCGCCCTCCTTAGCCACGACGACGTGACTTTTCTTTGGGTGATTGGGCGTGCGCTTCGGCTTGTTAAAGCCGCTGACGCCAGCCCGGGCTAGTCGTGGATCTTTTTTCTTACTCATTTAAGCGCCGGGGGTAGATTATTAAATATGCTCATCGGAGCCCGGAGGGGCATTGTCGGCATTTGCGGAGCTTGCGACGCTTGCTGATTGTAGCCCATTGGCCTGACGCCAAGTAAATTTAGAAAAATACTAGATGGGCCTCCCTCAAATCTGGGACCACTTTCTCCGTAGCCAAAGCCTCCACCGTCGAAGGCATCAGTCAAATCGTTCCGCATCTGAACTCCTGCAAGTCTAAATGGACCGCCCCTGACCGGGTATCCCTCGCTCTCGGCGAGTGAGGCATATCTGTCGGCTTGTTCATTAGGGTCAAAGCCCATATTTCTATATGAGCCAGTTGGATCTTTACGAATACTATTCTCTGTAGCGTCGTAATATTCTTGGGTTCTATCTTTCATCCCAAAACCCATAGCTAGTGCATCTAGTAAACCAATTGTCATTTTTTAGACCCCTTATTCTTGGTTGTTTTGGCGGCTTGTTTAAATGCTTTGTTACTTGGTGCACCCTTTGCACCCTTCTTACGCATTTTCTCAGGTTTTTTACCAGCGGCTTTCTGACGTTTGATACGTTCACGTTTAGCATGGATATTGGCATAGAGGCCGCGCTTTTTAGCCATTACTTTTTAGCCTTCTTTTTGTAGCTAATTTTTTTGCCTGACTTTTTAGCTGCCTTCTTTGCAGCCTTCATTCCCTTAGTATTGTATGCGTATGTTTTACCGCCGACTTTTGGCATGATAAGCCTCCTTCATAAGTTTGCCCTATAATACATTATTTTTAAGTTAAATAAACCCCGTGCGTGGGAGGACACACGGGGGAGCTCCTAGGGCTCTACGGCAAGAGGGAACCTACCGCTAAATATATTGTGCCATTAATAAGCTTTTTTTTCAATTTGTTTCCCGGGTAGTGTATAATCAATGCCAAGAGCAGGAGTTAATAATGCCATATAAAGATAAAGATAAACGTAAAACATACAACAGATCTTACGGTATGAAGTGGTATCTCGAAAATAGAGAGAAAGTTTTAGCGAGTAATAAAAAGCACGTCCAGAAGCACAGAGAAAAATGGTGGGAATTTAAATCAAAATTAAGATGTGAGAAGTGTGCTTTTTCTCACCCGGCAGCAATTGATTTTCACCACCCGGATGCAAAAGGAGATACAAAAGTCAGTCACTACGTATCCCACAAGCAGTGGAAGCGTGCGTATGAGGAAGCCGCAAAGTGCCAAATATTGTGTTCAAACTGTCATCGTATTTTACACTACGAAGAAAAAAAATCGTAAGTCATTGATTTCCCTGGATATTTAGATGCATTATTAACTTGATGTTAACAGAATAATAACATACTATCTTAGTATAAGTTAATTTTTAAAAAATTTTAAAGGAGATAAAAAAATGGGTTTACGTGTTTCTGTTTATAGAAGTAGCGGAATGGATTGCACAATGGACGGTGTATCAAAGTTCCATGATAATTTAGTTGTGGTAAATGCTGAGGGTCCTTTTGACCCGGACGGAGAAGATGCAGCGGTTCTATTGGTAGATGACCGCCCAACAGGCACACCATATCCAAAGCTAGTACCGGCGGAGTGGGACGACGAAAAGGGTGAGTGGGTTCGATGTGAGGGCTGGTATATGGCTGGCGGAAATTATGGCGGAACTTGTGACAGTCGGTATAAGGCTGAGGGAATGAGCCACGGTATTTTACCAATACACGACAGACGTGAATGGTAAGGGAGGTTTAGTAATGCGTTTATATAATAGCAGCTATGGTCAATGGTTTGGAACACAGAGGGACGCCCAACGGGGCGCTCCTCGCGACTGGACCGAGGTTGAAGTGCCAACCTCAAAGCAGGATCTCATCAACTGGTTAAGTGCCAATAAAGTGGGGTCAATGGCGGATGACAATTTAACTCGAGATCCTGACGGCAATATTGTTGCGCCTTATGATCCTGATGCGCCGGTAGGTCTTTACGAGCCAGAGCTACCCAGCTCTGACGATGTAAAGCTTGTCAAGAGCGCTGAGAGTTGGGTGGCTTGGGCTCTCGATAACTTGGAAAGAGGCGACACTACGTCGGCTAAAGAAATGCTAAAGAAGGGCTTAAAGGCTCAGAAGGGAGTAGCGTAATGTCAGATAATCCATATAGCCTATCGAACCAGACAGAGTTTTTTCATAACATCATTACCGATGCATTGAATTACCTCGACGGTTACCGCTTTCAAATGACTAAGGAGCAAAAGCAAAAAGCACACGACGTGCTAGTCGTTAAGGCTCCTAACAGACGGAGTAATTGTAGCCGGGCCGGTTTTGATAGCATAACAATATGCACGACTTACTGGCAAATTGAAAACATCATCAGCGGTAGTAATTCCGGCCAGAGGGAGAGATTTAAAAAGCCTCAATACAAAAAGGAAGGGCACTACTACTGGAACGAATATTGTCACTTTGATGCTAATCCTCAGTGCGGTGGTATGCACGTCAAAAAAGGCGACATAGATCACGGCAATCTGATCCAAGTCTTGCACGAGCTCTCGCACTTTGTTCAGTATAATCTGTATCGTAAAGAGCCGGTGTACTGGGGTAAGTATATGCGTAAGGCGCACGGTGAAGGCTTCAAAGATATTTACTCTATGTTTCGAGAGAAGTTTTGCAATGACCCGGCAGTTCGTAAAGTCTGCATCGCCCTATGGAGGGCCGGGTTTAAAGGTAACCTAAACTGGAGCCAGCGTATGGCTGCACAGCAAATCGCTAAGGAGGTGGCGTAATGAAAAAACAAGGCGGCGTAAAAGGCTACACAACCGTAGTCGAGGATTCGATGGACCTATCACAACTCGGGCAAAGTTTTTCTTTGTCCGGGAGGGGCCACGGTAGAAAGCATAGAGTTTTGGACGGCTCAACAAACAGGGCTGCTAGACGTGCAGCGGCAGCGGCCAAGCGTAAGGGAGTTAAGTAATATGTATGACCATAAAAGAGAATGGATGAAACACTTAAAAAATGTTCGCTACAGAAGTAAATATAAGGAGAGAAACGATAAAATATTTAAAGAGCGTATGTCTGGTAAATCTTGTAGAGAGATTGCAGAAAAATACGGTCTTTCGCAAGCTCGTGTATGGCAGCTACAAAAAATTTATAAGATAGTTCTCTCAGACAAAATAAAAGATGTAATACATTCTGTTTCACCGGACGAAACGCCGTTTAAATCTAAATGGGAGGAGGAAATATGACAAATATGACAAATATGATAGCTCTTTGCAGTTACCACACTTGTTATAACTTTTTTACTTTAGGACGGAAAAAGAAATTTTGCAGCCAGATTTGTGCGGATAGAGACGGTAAGAAAAACTGGAAAATTCGTAATAATCAAAAAGTGCGTGACGCAGAAAATAAAAGAAGAGCTAAACGATACAGAGAGAATAAAAAATTTAGAGAAGAAGTTAAACAAAGATCAGCTAAAAATTATCACGCAAAAACAATAGAAGAAAAACGATTAATAAAAAGAGTAAAATTATCGAAGGAATACTACAGAAATTACCATGTAGATAGATCAAGGAATGATATGTCATTCAGAATAACTGGGTCATTACGTGCAAGGGTTAGATCAGCAATAATAAATCAGGGAGGTGAAAAATCAATTAAGACTATGCGACTTGTCGGATGCTCAGTGTCAGAATTGCGTAATTATCTTGAGAAACAATTTACTCAAGGCATGACATGGGAAAATTACGGCGATTGGCACATTGACCACATTAAGCCGTGCGCCTCTTTTAACTTAAAAAAGGAACAAGACCAGCTAAAGTGTTTTAACTTTAAAAATTTGCAACCGCTTTGGGCTGAGGATAATTTAAGAAAAGGATCTAAAATATGAAAAATACCTTCGCTCTATTTATTGACAATGGTGACGAGTGGGAGCTCGTCGCCAAAAATAAAAAGAAGAAAAATTTAGAATTCCATTTCTATTATGACTACAATGGATACAAGCATCCAAAATACAAAAGATATTATGATAAAAATGATGGCAGGATTATCGAAACTGACGGGTCAGATAATGAAATAAATGAAGCAATAAAAAAATTAAATAAAAAAAATAACGTCAACTAGTAAATTTGCAAAATTTGTATGTTACAGTTAAATTATACAACCGGGAGATTTGTAATGGTAACAAGTAAAGCTAATAAACATTTCACGCCTATTAACGGTAATGCTGCGAGAGTAGTCTTATCGAAGGGCACTCACTTCACGCCTAAAAAAGAATTCAAAAACGTCTACAAGGATACGATGTATTTTAGAAAATCGGATCACACGGCGCTGGGCGACGAGAGAAAACTCTATAATGAAATGGTGGGTAAAAAAAATGGACGCATAACCGTTCTGGGTAAAGATTTAAATACGAAAAAAAATTGCAACGGAAGTATGTGGGTATGCAAATGCGCGTGCGGAAATTTTTTGCTGCTTAGATCTAAAGGAATTAAAAAGGGTCAAATGCAGGATAGATGCAACGAGTGCCTATACATACAGGAGCTGAGGAACAGATAAAATAAATGGGTAAGCCGTGAGTGCCGGTGGTTTTAAGTATTCCCCACCAAACCGCGTGCAGCTAGAGCCTCGTCTCCTTTCTGGGTGATCTAGCAAAAAGGGCCAGTTTGATCAACTGGTCCTTTTTTATACAATGCCTAAGATCTCCCGACGCAGCGGCTTATTCCATGAACCTGAGGAGCTCGTGCCATACGCCATAGTCGTCATTTCATTTGCTAAGGAAAGACAAACTGCATCAGCTCTATCGGGTGAGTTAATGCCTCTCTTTTTCATAGCCTCTTTGCTCTCGACTTGTATCTTGCCCGAGCTGGTAAAGTGATACCGGGGAGCTGCCAGCTCCGCCCACAGCCTGTCGTCGTGAGGTATTTTAACGTCCATACCCTCCAGCCAAGCCTTACACTTAAACCATAGCTCTGCGCGTAAATTTATGTATGTCTCCCTCTGGACGGATCTCTCCGATACGTTCAAGCCTCGAGCCGGGAGGCCAAGCTCCCTAAGTCGATCTAATACACCAGCTCCTAAGCCGACGCTATCGACAATAATCTCGACGGGCTTCTTAGATGAAGATACGGCGTCGTATTCGGCCTTCACGGCCCCAGTCAATTGCATCAAGTCTAAATTGTTCCACACGGTCAGTGGGTGAATTACCGGGCCCTGTCGCTTACATAAAACGGAGCTGTCATTACCCTGCCGGGCGACATCAAGAGCCCAAATGGAGACAGTATCCTCGTGGATCTTTACGTCGTTTTTCATAGCGTGATCAATTAAAGATACCGGGACAACTGTGTCACTCTCAGACGGAGGGAAGTTTCCGAGCACGCGCACATGGTACGCCGGGCTATCCTCTCCGTAACGATTTTTCATGTCATTAATGAAGTCGTCGGATACGCGATTACTGTCAACGCAGGATACGTGCATCGTGTGCCAATTTTCTTTCAGTCGATTGTGCGTATCATAAAAAAAGCCAGTATTCCGGGTGGGGTTTCCAGTCAAAACTGTCGTCGCGTGAATGCCCGACATTGAACCGCTGGCCGCCTCGAATACGCTCTCCGGTATACCGCTACTCTCGTCGGCCAATAAAAGCGTACTCGGTGAGTGCACCCCTGCGAGTGCCTCCGGCTGTTCCTGCCTCGACGTCCGACACGATATAAACGTGCTCTCCGGGGCGCTCTTGAGCTCAATGCGGTCACTCTTTATCTCGAGTAACTCGTTAAATGGCGGTTTTAATCGTTTTGCAATATTTTTCATTTCAGCGAAACAGGCGTCAAAAAGCTGTGCCGACGTGGGGGCGGTGACAACTGTCTTCGATGGCACTCTCATTAATACGTGCCAAATGGCTGCCATTGCCACAGCAGAAGATTTTCCCACGCCGTGGCCCGAGCGGCAACTGACACGTCTAATTTTTGGATCAGCGACGGATTGTAAAAGCTCACACTGCCACTCGTCGGGCTCCATGCCTATCACTTCCCGGGCGAATTTTACGGGATCGTGTTGGTATCTTTTCATTAATTTTAAAAATGGGTTGCTGGTCATTTTCTACGTCTCTATCTGTGATGGGGTGGTTGCAAAAGCCGGGGCGCGAACAAAAAGTAAGGGGGGGCTAAAAATCAATAATGCTGCATCGCGGCACAAAATTTTTCGCATAATACTTATTATGTTAATTCTGATGCTGCAAGTGCGAAAAAAAGGGGCAAAATTGCTAAAAATGGGCCGAAAGTTGACTTTTTCGCTGCATTGCGGCACGCGCACGCGCACGCGCGATTGTGATTTAGTCTGCGAAATCACGGATCAACTTCCTCAGCTTCTCCATCGATAACATCGCCAAGTAATTGAGCTGCTTGCGCGTGTAAATCATTAACGCTTATATTTATAGCTACATCACGCTGTCTCGTATCGTATTTATGATTAAGTTTACTTGCTATCCATTTATCAGTGTCAACTTTTAATCTCGATACATTAACATCCTCAGGCTGCGCGTTCTGAGCTGTGTCAACTGCACGCTCTGCATAATAATTCCCGGCTTCTGATAATGCCTGATCGTATCTTCCCCTCCTACCGTCAACAGCGTCGAGCCACATAGCAAATAACTTATAGCCAACATCGAACTCCTTCATAAGAGATCTAACTGAAGTGCCAGTAGATATTCTATCAAGCACCTCATCCTCTCCCATCTTTTCTATTACTGCAATCTTAGCTTTTCCTACCTTACCTACCATCTGATCCTATCTCCCCAGCCAAAGCTGAATATCCACAAATATCCACCCAGTGATCTGCTTTATCAGGCGATACTCTTATCCTAGATATTTTAAGCAACACCATCATCACAGCCACATCGATGTGACCTATTTCGTAGCCAGTGTAAGCTGACCATAACTTTGCAGTGTTCTCAAAGTTTTCCCTTGCGTCTCCATAGTCAGCATTACGATCATTATTAATGACCTTCATAGCTTCTTTCAGTATTTCATCTCTATCCATTTTTACCACGGTATCTCATCCCCTATTGACCAGTCGATTGATTTGTTCACGCCATCCCTTATGACGGTTGTTACTTTTGCCTTAGGAAAGCTATCGTAGGCAGCCTCCAAAAACTTAGCCGTAAAATCATTAGATAATATTCTAGCAACATCCTCGAAACTGTAAACTATCCAGTCCTTGTACTTCTCACGTAGTATGTGAGCATTCTTAGATGCAATGCATACGATCCTGCCACCCTCAAGCTCGACGCAATAACAATCCTCAGCCGGAGGCTTATGCCCGGCCTCAATTGCAGTCTTTTCCAAGACTTCCCACGCCCTCATAAGTTGCCCGGCGATTTGATTAGTCGCCATTACATCGTTAGCCTCCACGGCGTAACCTAACGCCTCGTAAGCAGCCTCAAAACGTCCAGCCATTTCTGGCGGCACGAACGTAGGCAATGTATCACCCCACTTATTAACTTTTTCCCGGGCAATATAATCCAGCGGTTTAAGCTGGCCCCAGACTTCTGCTTTAATAAGCGGAGCGCCGCTTTCGGGTCTACCAAGCTCATCACGTCCCTTTCTCTTTGCTTCAGCTAATGTAACACGTTTACTTTTCTTTTTCATTACCATGACAACTATTCTCCTCAGTCGTTTAATATATCCGCCTCACTCCCTCCTTAGTTACGTATATATATACGTATAACTAAGGAGGAAGGTTTTTGCGGTATTTTCTCCTCAGTGTAAGCACTCTTCCTCAGTCGCAATTTCGGACTGAGGAAACGCTTAATCAGTGTAAAGTCGGAGCACTCCTCTCCACTTCCTCAAGTAATAATCTGAAGTATGTGAGATCCGCAATTCCATCGTCGCAGGCTCTCATCGCCTCACTTCTGCTTTTATTGACAAATATGTCAGCAGTCTTCGGGTTGCTGTGGTTCCACTCAATCTCATAAATTTCAGTGTCATCGTCATAGACAAGTCTGGCGATTACTTCGTATTCTTTTTTATTCATAGTCCTGCCTCTTCTCCTGTTATCCACACACCGACGCCTACTACCGTGACGTCTCTCCCCTGCCTTTTGTCGTAGACCGGCTCCAACCTTAAAACGTCAGTCGCCAGCCACTGCTTAACTATAGCACGAATTTTAGCCTTTTCGTGTTTCTTTTCCGTGTCCAAGTCTAAAACTTGTGCCACTGCATTACCAATCCACATATTAGCTCTGATGTTTTCTCTGTACGGATCTTCATTTTCCAGCGCCTCACCGACTACTCGCT
>Ga0209630_10000927_pt1 | contig 33008 bp, 21 predicted proteins | sample COG_01_FD_184745 | JGI IMG/M metagenome (GOLD analysis project Ga0209630, IMG submission 184745) | Pelagic Microbial community sample from North Sea - COGITO 998_met_01 (SPAdes) (version 2) | ecosystem: Environmental > Aquatic > Marine > Neritic zone/Coastal water | place: Helgoland, sampling... | reverse complement strand
GGGGCGCATAAAACGCGCACTCTCGGGAAGCGTTGCGTTCGAAGAGTACCACCACCCAGAGTGAAAACGGTATCCGCCCGAGAATGAAACACCTTTTCGGGTGTGAAATGAGAAAAGTGATTGGAGCGTCCTCTCGCAAAGGAAAGAGGTACCTCTTTTAGGAGCGCTGCGGTTGTGTCGCAGAGTTAGTTTCGTAGCGTTTTTTAGTGCGGAGTCGTTTTGACTTAAACCCTAACCCACAACACCCTTCGAAAGAAGAAGATTGGAAAAAACGCATCTCTCTTTAGTATTCTCTCGCGCAGCGATAAACAGAAGACCAAACGCAGGCGCGCTGCTTTGAGCTTCGAAAGAAGGGTCCTAAAGCGCGTTTTGTGTTTCGCTCGTTTTATTTTTCGATCGTCGCGTTGTTATTCTCTCATCGCAGAAACAGAAAGAGAGAAAGAGCTTATTGATTGGTTTCGAGAGGATGGTGATGCCGCGGGGAGGGATGGATGAACATTCGCGCCTGTTGGTGATCGATGAAAACGAGACGTCCTCTTCGTCGTTCGCGGAAGATTTTGAGTCGACGACGACTTCAAATCATACGCGTTCATCTTTTTATCCGTCTTTCATCAACGTCTCCGTGCTGAAATCGATCGCGATCGCGACCGTTTCCGTCGCCGCGTTCTCCCTCGCGCTTCTCAAAGCATCCTCCACCGCCTCTGTCGGGGAAAAGAACTCGCAAAGTTACAGCCTCTTGGGACTCTCAGATTTAGCGCACTTGGGCTCACACCGCCGCCGATCGACGTCGTTTTCGGACATCATCGAAACGAGAAACATGTTACTCCCGGAACAGAAAAGAATGCCGACGCATTTGACCACGTGGAGCGAACAGGAAGGGTGGAAATCGTGGACGATCGCGCAAAACGGGTACGCGGAGAACATCGACGATCGATCGACTGGAGCGCTGATGTTTTTAGACGCGATCATGCCGAGAGAGTTTGGAGATAGATTTACGAAAGGGAAAGACCCGTTCCATTTCGCGTGGGTGACGCAAGATTATCCGCAGGATAAGTGCGTCGGCGAGTTGAACGGGTGCCCGACGCTGCCGAGTAAGATGTTTTCGTTCGGGACGGTACCGAAGGATAAGTGGAAAGTGAGCGGGTTAGAGCAAGCTCCGACGTTGCCGTTTGCACCGTGCATTGCGCACGCGTACGATTCGAAGAAGTTTGAACAGTGCGAGTGGTTTTCCCAGGAGAAAGAGGATCCGGATTTGCCGATGTGCGCGAGCGGGAAGAGATTGGATATCGTCGAGCGCGGCGAAAACGGGGAGACTTTTGACGAGATTTTCGATAACTTGATCGATAAGGTGGTGTGGAGAGGTTCAGATTGGCACTATTTGGAGCAATACGCGGATATTGGGACCGTTGATGCGAATAGGTTTACGCAACACGCGGGTTTGTGCGAACCGGGAGTGGACGTGGATAAAATCAAAAGAGAGGTGTTCCGACAAGGCATTCCGGGCGATTTACAAGGCGAAGCGTGGAATTGCCCGCCGAGATTGAGAGCGGTTATTTTATCTGCGTTGGAGCCAGACAAATTTGACTGTAAGTTTAGCGCGAACAACATGAGGTCGCCGCAGTCGAATTGCTTAGAGAACAAGTTGCCAATGTTCGATCGCGAAAAGTTGTACGACAACTGCGATTTTGAGAAGTTCAAGTTCTTGTTGGACATTGGAGGCGGGGGTGGTACGTCGTGGTTATCCACGTTTAAGTTTCTGGCCATGCCGGGCGTGTTGTTTCACCACGAGACGGCGATGAGAGATTCATTTTACGACGACGTCAAGCCGTGGGTACATTACGTACCGATCATGGAAGACATGTCCGATTTGAAGAAGCAATACATTTGGGCGATGAATAATCCGGACGAGATTAAAGCGATTTCTAAAAGAGCCACGCAGTACACGAAAGATGCCATCAAACCGAACGGGTTGAAGCAGCACGCGCAACACTTTGTGAAGGTGATGCAAAAATATATCGATTCATACTCGGTGGACCCGGAGGACAAGGATTTGACGACGCAAGAATTCGTCGCGAAGTACGGCGCGGGTGAAATTTCGGTATCTCCGTATACCGGTGTCGGGGACGTGTATGGATCGGAATAGTAGGATTATGTATGACTACATAAGAAGGAGAAGAAGAAGAAGAAGAAGAAGAAGAAGGAGAGATTTATTGTTATTATTATCATGAACAAAATTTTAGGCGAAGAGGGGGGTTGTCAATCCATGTATTCTATTATTATTATTATATGAGCTTTTACCTACACATGTGTATCTCTCAACAGTATTCCTACTGTTGTTGTTGTTGTTGTTATCACTATTCTATTGTTATTACCTGGATTTATTTCGTCAAATCGATTGACCAGACTCCACCGCTGGACGTGCACATTTCCTGTAAAACTTTCGCCGCGTCGACGTTGATAATTTTCTCGCACGCTTTCAAAACCGAATCTTTCTTAATATTACCGCTCGTAGAAAGCATCAATTCACGAACGATCGCGCGTTTCGTTCGCGTTTCTTCCTTGGACGTGGCGTTGTTAATATTCATCACGCGATGAAAGCCAATAACGTGTCCCCCGATAACAATCATAGGTTCCGAGGAGATGAGACGCAACAACTCGGGCTCGCGAAGCGCGTGGTATCGGGATTTGCAACGCTTCAAAACGTCTCGGATGTCTGATACAGACGGTAACAATTCAAGTTTCTTCGAGGCGGCAGAAGTAGAACCAAAGCATGGTTTTAGTATCGTTTCGCACGCTCGCCTCGCTGCTTTCCTCGCGTTCTCGTCCACGTCGGGTACTTCCGGACCTTTCTCGAGATATTCAAAAGGCGAGAAGTCTTTCCCTCTCTCGAAAAATCCCAAGATGCGTTCCCATCTGTCCTTCTGTTGCGTGACGACGCCATCGTGTTTTCGCGAGAAGAGATCATCGCGGCTAGGGTAGAACTCAAACAATGTTCCTTGGTTTGCCGGTCCGCGAACTTCTGCGCCGAGTTCGCTCAACGCTTTCTGTCGCAAACTTTGTTCTTCCTTAGTCGCGTAGTGACCGTCGTTCACTGGAATTTTCTTCCCTCGGGAGAAGCTACAAAGGACTGAATCTCGGACGCGTTCGTAGTTCCGGTCGCCGAATGAGCGCAACGCGGAGTTGACAACCCACACGCCGTTTACTAACGACGCTTTCGCGGCCACGGCGGAGAGTAACTCCTTCTCTTTCGTATTTCTAGGCGCGAGCTTTTTGATGCCGGAAAACTTCATGAAGGAAGTTCCAGATCGCGCGAAGAGTTCATCCAAGCGTTCGTCGACCGTTTTGAGTTTCAACACGTCTCGTATTTGGAACTCTTCGTTCACGAAAATGTCGTCGAAATCGCCTGATTTGTCATTCATTAAGCGTTCCTCTTCGTTTTCGTTGTTGTTATCTATCTCGTCGACGTCCATTCTATCGTGGCCGTCGTTTTCCTCTGCGTCGTCTTCGTCGCTGTCGCTGTCTTCTTCCTCGTCGTTCTCTGAATCTGGTAAGTCTCTTCGAGCGTTACCTCGCTGCGGGCAGATGCTGTCTAAATACTCTTTCGCGCCGACCATTCTATCGCCGCACCAATCCGACGTTTTCTTCGAGAATAAGTCCTCGACGACTATTTTCGTATACTCGCTGGACTTATACGTCGGTTCTAATTCACTCCACGTCTCTTTTTCACGCTCGGAGTTTTGAAACTGGTAGGAATTTTTTCTCCGTTCTTGTTGCCTTTCTGTTTCGTTCGCTTTGATGGAAACGCTCACTGGAACAATTTTAGTAGCAGTAGTAGCCGCCGTCATCGCCCTCTGTCTTTCATTTTCCAACGCGTCTTGCTCCTCTTTCGCGATTCTTCTCTCTTCCTCTTGCACCGTCTCCGTCGCCTCCTCGTGGTTTTCCTTTTCTTGTTTGACTTTTTGTTGGTGTTGCTTTTGAAGCGCTCTCTCCCCGACGATGTGCGTAAACGAGGGACGCATCTGGTGCGTCACGTTCGCCGGCGTCAAAAACAACTCTCCTTTCTCGTTCATCCTGGCCACCAAAATCGATTTCTGACCCTCGTGTTTCTCCCACGACGTTCGTTGTTCCGAGCGCAAGACGACCGTCTCTTCTTCCTCCTCCTCTTCCTCCTCTTCTCCTCCTCTTCCTTTCCTCTGCGTTCGACCGCGGTTCCCGCCGCCCTTCTTCTTCGCGACGACGACGCCGTCGTCCGCGGTCGGCACTTTCATCTCCAACCATCCCGCGACTGGTTTATGCGAGATTCTTTTGCACCTCGCCGTCGCGTACGGTCGGTTTGGAGGTCTCAGCGGGTACGACACGATCGCTTGGTCGATCGTTTTTCTTCGCTTTTTATTGTTCTCTCTCTTGTCATCATCATCATCCTCAACTTCGTCGCCAACAAAATCGTCGTTCTCGGAAAGAAGACGAGGCGTAAAGTACACCGGAATCCTTTTCACGACCCTGTTTTTTCAAAACCAACGCGAAAGGAACGTCGAGAACGCGGAAGAAGAAGAAGAAGAAGAAGGAGTCGCGCGTCAGCGAAAAGAAGTGCAGAGAGAAAAAAGACAGTTGTTGTGACGGCTGAAAGAAACTTTGAGATGTGATGCGAAGAGAAGAAAAATCATACGTAAAATACTAAGAGAACAACACAACAAAACAAAAACAACGCACGGGTTCTTATTCTTCTTTTCCACCGCGACAGTCGCGGTGGTCTTTTTTTGCCGCCGCGACTGTTGCTGTTGCTGTCGTTTCGACATGTTTGCGAGAGAGGATGCGATGAAAGTGAAGCGCCTCCAAAGTCTCTTTTTTTTCGTAAGTGCTTTTTTTTTTTTTGCACCCTTCAGTTTAGGGTCTTAAACCCTAATCTTTGTCGAAACACCAACACCAGGGAAGCAAAATTGTACGCGAGGGGCGGCACATATACATTCGAGAGAGACGAACGACTTTTGCGCGGCGAGTATTGACAAAGCACACGCACGCGCACATAACCGAGCATCAACACTACTACTACTCTTTGAAGCGAGTGCTTTTTTCGTCGTAGTATCACGCGTAAAGAGAAAAGAAGAGGAGAAAAGGAAAGGACATTTTTCCCGCGATATATATAGAAAAGAGAGGCCGCGGACGTACCCTCGAGAGAGCGAGAGAGAGAACATCAAATCATGAACACCGAGAACGCGCCTTTATTGGCGACGACGACGACGAGCGCTCTCGAGAGCAGCAACAACAACAACAAAAGAAGGGACGACGACGCGGAAAATGAGCGCCAAGAGGAGAGAAGAACTGTGTTTCGCGCGTCTTCGTCGTTACTTAGCTTGAAACATTTCGGATTTGGATTCGTGTGCACGTGCGCGTTACTCGTCCTCGGATCCGCCGCACTCTCGTCCTCGAGAGCACAAAAAATGACGGTCTCCTCATCGTTAGGCGGGCACAAGGGGTACTCCGCGCCAGCGATTGCCAACGGCGGGGGGAATACCGTCGGGAACTTCAAAGACGTCGCGGCGGGTTTGTTGGGGAACGACCACTACGAATCGCTCGGGAAGAAGCACTTAACCAACGAGGAAGGCGAAATAAAAGGGTTGGTGAAACACGTGAACAAGTTAGTGTCGGCGAGCGGCGGGTCGAAGTTTCGCATCATCACTTTTTGCAACCACCAGTATTGGTTTTTCGCGAACTTGATGATGTTGTCTTTGAAGAACGTCGCGCCCGGGGTGCTTCCGTATTGGACCATCGTCGTCGCCGACGACCAGACCAAGGCGTACATTCAAGAACAAGCGAAGGAGTATCCTATTGATATTTTCGTGGATAAGAGTTTACACGACGCGTTGCACAAAGGGTCGAAGAATGCCGACGCGGACGAGTTGAAGTCGATGTTGAGTTGGAGAAGAGTGCACGCGTTGTATACGTTGGTCAACGCGGATTACACGGCGGTGTTTTTAGAGCCGGACGTGGTGTTTACCGGCAACCCGATGCAAACGATCCACGATCAGTTGTTGGACCACGACGTGGTCGTGTCTTCGGATTACGGATTTAAATCCGCCGCAAAGAAGACGGTCAACACGAAAATGATCATGGCGAAGCCGAGTAAAGAGGCGAAGAAGTTGTTAAACGTGTGGCAAAAAGCCGAGGCGAGTTACCGAGGCGAAGACGCCGAGAGAGGGTTCTTAGAAGAACACGTCATCCCGAAATTGAGCGAATTGTCGGCCAAAATCGGCGTCGCCGACCAAAGCGTCGTCCAAAACTACATCACGCACATCAACAAAAAGAAGGATAAAAACACGGCGTTCTTCGTCACCGGCACCGGATGCCCGGACGTGAATTTCAAGTTGAACTTTTTGAACCAAATTTCTCAACTCGTCATGCCGATTTCTTCCTCGGTCCAAATGACCGTGGATTACGAATCCGTCGCGGAAGGGTGCGACGTGGAAACGAGGAAAAAGATTTTAGGGTTACGACACGACGCCAATTCAGCCGCGTAATCGGTGTTATTCATCTCTCCTCGTCGTTGTAATACAAACAAAAAGAAGAACACATTTCATATTCAATCACACTTAATTGTTATTTAATTGGAGAACGAAAGAAAAAAAATTTGCCAGACACAGCTGCCAGACTGCCAGAGCAAAAAGAAAAAATCCGACTTTTTTCACAAACGAAAGAAAATATCAAGGGAACAACGAGAGACAATTTCTTTTCTTTACTCGCAGACGTTAAAAGAACAACAACCGCTGCTGTTTCGAGCGCGACTCGCGACGACAACTGCCCGACCTTTTACTCCTCGAGCGGAAAAAGAAGTTTTTACTCTTTGGCTTTTTTCCAAGAAACCGTTCTTTATAGTATCAAAGTCTCCTGAGAAGAGTCTGGAATCTTTTCTGTGTATAAATTCAAAACGAATTGCACAATTAGAATAAAGGGATCTCTCAACAAATTCTGATATCAACATCATGACACCTTTAATGAAATTCCTCCGCGCGAACGTCCTCGAACTGTCCTACCTGACGGAAAAGAGAACGTTAATTCGCGATTGGCGTTTGGCGTTACTCTATTACGCGTTGCTTGGTTTAGTCACCGCGTACGTCGTGACGTCTTTGGTCAATGGGAAATCGTACATCATGACGGAAGTGCCCACTGGGGTGGCGTCCGCGTGGGGGAAAGTCGGGAAGGAGTTTTACGACTTGCAAAAGGACTGGAATACTACCTCCGAGCAGTGTACGAATACGGCAGCCGGCACCGGCAAGTACATGTTCAATTATTCCGCGAGTTACGTGTATGACAACGTGAAATGCGGATATTTTAATGCGGACGAGATGATATCAAAGTTACCGAGCGGGAACGTGATGTTTTTTGCGACGCACGCGCACCAGTCTTTGGTGGCGAGGTACAAAGCGACTGAAGTAGTCGCGGCCGATGGAACGGTGACGTATACGTGTCCGCCGGGTTCGATGGAAACTAATTTTGGGGAAGCTGCACAGCAAGTTGTCGATGGCAGATGCACGCATGTGAAGGAGAATAACTACATCATTCCCGGTATGGAAGGGAGCACGATGGCGTTCGATCACTCGTACGATACGACTTCTGGAGAGTATTCCGGGACGAAACCGAAAACCTACGTTCAAAAGAAAGATTCGGACGTGAATGAGTACGAGTTTGCGCCGGGTCAGTCGGTTGAGTTGACCATGAAGGAGTGGTTGGAATTGGCCGGCGTGGATTTGGACAAACCGTTTGACCAACAACCCGGAAATTTTGAAGGGGTGTTGGAAGGGTTGACGGGAGGCGGTGCCGATTATTCAGGAAGGGGGACTATTTGGAGGCACGGGGGGTATTTAGGAACGGGGACTGCTTTGAACAGTACTGGAAAGTATCCTTACCCGCGTTTGTCTGGCGTTCGTTTGAACATTTTGGTGCGATATTTCAACTATGATTTGCACAAGAAAGTGCACACGGAAATGGGCGACGACGACGTGTACGCAATCGTAACCGTGTCGCCCGTTCTCGGATGGTTCTCAAAAGGCCAGGAAATTACGTACAGATCAAATCCAACTGATTTGACCGATCCGATTGACGCTGCGGACGGTGCATCCGAAGGGTATTACCAAGATATGTACAAGTATGGCATCTTGTTCGACATTCAACAAACCGGTTTGGTCGGTGCGCTGGATCCCGTCTTTATCATTTTAACTTTGACGTCTGGTTTGGTCCTGTTAGGCGTCGCGGGTACCATCGTCAATCTCCTGGCCAAGTTTGGCTTGGGTGACTTGTCCAAAACGTACAAGTCATTCATCCAAGAGGAGTGCGACATTCAATTGGAAGCGGCGAGATACACTGCGCAAAGTATCGTGGCGTCTAGAGCGTTTAAAGTTGCCGACAAAGACGGCGAAGGTCAGTTAGACTTTGCCGAACTCAAGGGAGTTGTCACGTCGTGCTTTTCCGATCAGTTCGCAAGCACAAACAGCAAAAGCAAGTTACAAAAAGAGCTCTTCAGCGACGAAGAAATTCACTCCATGACGCTCTTCTTGATGCGGGCTGCGGATCCTCATCTCGCGGATCGCATCATGGAAGGGAGAGAGAAAAATGTGGCGGAACTCGAGGCATCGACGCTTTCCTTGAACCAGTGGCAAGAACTTTCCACATCGGATTATATCGATCACGACAGTTTGAAGAATATAATCGCGAAAAACAAGGCGATGAAAAGGCTCCAAAAACAATACTCAAACGCGTAAAGTTTCTCTTTTTTAAGAAAGAGAGAGGAGGAGGAGGATGGACTTTCGAATGATTCGGATTATGACTACGATTTATAACTTTTGAATTCAATATTTTATTATTACGAAGCTTCTTCACTACTTTACCGCGGAAGCGTTGCCACGTCCGGGATTGCGGTCGCTTTGGAAACGCCGCCAACGCCTAAGAATGCATTCATTTCGCTCGCACTTTTGATTTGAATGTACTGACTCTCGTCGATCATATCCAACGCTCTCGCTTCCATCGCGCCAATCGCTATAGCTTTCAAAGCTGACATTCTCCAACGCATAGCTTCGCTCGTCGGCTCAAAACAATTTTTCGAGCCTATCAATGCTTCCGTGGAGGACGACATCAAACAGTCTCTCGCGAACCACGCGCGCGTGCCTAAACTTTGCGCCAATCGGTATAAAGCTATCCGTTTTTGGACGTCGTTTTCGTTTCCTCGAATCCCCGGAGTGTTTGCGAGCGCTTTCGCGATGGCTTCAGCCGGAGTACCGCGATACGACGAAGCCGAATAACAACTCAAGCGGAGCTGCTTTTCGAATGTAATAGTACTACCATCTGTTCTGGAGGAAGAAACACTCATGGTAGCGGTACCGTCGACTATTTTAAGCTTTTTGAAGCGCGATTGGAGCAATTGGCTATTCTCCGTCTTCGTCTCTTGCATTATCTCCGCCGGGTAGAAGGACGCGTTCGCCAAAGCGTGAATTGAGGCTACGCACGACTTGTAGAACGATCGAGTCGTTAATATGTCCAAAGTGCTTAACATGAGTGCTTGAACTATAGCAAAAGAAGCAGCAGAGGAAGAGGGCGACAACGCAATTGCACAGAAAGTTCCCAACGCGTCCGCGGCAGCGGCGGATTCGTCGCTACTCCGTCTGTTCGAAGACATTGCCGTCGCATTTTCGACGAATATAGACGCGCACGTTTCAAAGGATATCGCATCCTCGGTATTGTCTCTTCGAATATCATTACTGTCAGATGCTGTTAACACTATCACCGCGCTACCGCACACCCTCGCCGCGCACGTTAAACTGGCAATGCGCATCGATCGTTCCTCCTCGCGTTTTTCGTTTTCTTCGTCGTCGTCTTTCTCATTTTTGAAAAGTACCTCTCTCAACTCATCGCTACGAAACACTTTCATCGCTACTCGCCTGTCTCGTTCACACAGCTCTCCCAAACTCTCTAGCGTTACCGCCAAAAGCAACGCGTCTTTACACTTCACGCTTTCGCGCGTGGTGTCCTCGAACGCCTCAATCTCTTTCCTCCTCACAATTTCTTCTTTGTCGTTTCCTTCTCTTTCTTCTCCTTCGGAGTAATCAGAAGACAACGCGGCGAGTGCAGTCAACGCTCGACTTTTCGCCACCGACGACGAGTGCGCGCACTTCCCCGTCGCCGCCATCCCCAAAACCATCTGTTTCACTCGCATCCTCCTTCTTTCGCCGATTTTCCCTCTTTCTCCCACCGCGGCGCACGCCGCCGTCTCCAACGCCGCGAGCACTCTCTCGTCGGAAGTTTCCAACATCCCTTCCAGAACGTGCGGAAGAAGCCGATCGAAAATCTCGTCCGCAGTAGCGCCGCTCTTCGCATCAGCATCATCCGCGCTTCTTCCGCTTCTTCTCGCGCAATACTTCATAATCTCCATCAGCGCCACCGCGCACGCTCGACTCGTCAAAGTCGTCGCGTATACATTTTCCTCTTCTCCTTCTTCAAACGCGTCCTGTTTTGTTATTCCTTCCGCGAGCGCACCCAAGACTTCCTCTCGAGCGCACCCGCCGCCAAGACTTCCTCTCTCGTCCTCTGCATCATCTGGAAAGAGGAGCAGTTCTATCACGCGGTCGCACTTGCTCAGTTTTGCGACGAGTTCGCAGAGTACTTCCAGATTATTCGTATTATTCGTGTTGTTGTTCTCCCCGTTTTCTTCTTCCTCGTCGTCGTCGTCTTCATCTTCTTCTTCTTCTTCTTCTCTTCTTCGAGGAGCGGGACAACTGTAACTGTTCAGCGCTGTAAGGATGGTTCGGAACGAAAATTTGCGGACTATTTGCACGCAAACATCGTCGGACGGTTGATACGAGACCAAATGCACGTCTCTGGCCAAGTCGAGGAGCGAATCGGGGAGCGCGTTAAGGTGAGAATGAGTGGTCTCGGCGAAAGCGGCGACGGAAGCCATTGACTTTTTTTCCTCTCGATGTTGAGTTTTGCGTGCCTCGGGCACACTTCTTATTTGTGAAGATGTCGACGAACGAACGGCGTGAAGGCGAGAAAAGCGTGCACATGATATACGGTGTTTTTAAGGTAATATTAATTATAAGATTGACACGTGGAAGAATAAGACCTCTCACATTCTTCTTTTACATGACCATGCCGCCGTCGACGTGGATCGTTTGGCCGGTGATATACGCCGCCGCCGGATCCAACGCCAAAAATCTCACCATGCCCGCGATATCTTCCGGCTGACCGTATTTCCCGGCTGGAATTGTCGTCAAGATCTTTGCCTCGATTTCTGGCCCTAACTCTGCAGTCATATCACTCGCAATAAACCCAGGCGCGATGGCGTTGCACTGAATGTTTCTCCCGGCGTATTCTCTCGCGACGGTTTTCGTCAACCCAATCACCCCGGCTTTAGCCGCGGAGTAGTTTGCCTGCCCGGCGTTCCCGGTCACGCCAACCACGGAAGTGATGTTGATAATTCTCCCTTTCACTGGTTTCTTCTTCCCCATGATTTTACACGCCGCTTGCGTACACAAAAACACGCCGGTTAAGTTCAAGTCGATAACCTCTTGCCACTGGGCTAATTTCATGCGCATCATCAGCGTATCTCGGGTAATACCCGCGTTGTTCACCAAAACGTTCACCTCACCGAACGCGTCCACCGCGGCTTTAAACAACGCGTCGACTTCCTCTTGCTTCGCCACGTTCGCTTGCACCGCGATGGCGTCCCCACCGGACGCTTTGATGGTTTTGCACACTTCCTCGGCCGGTCCCGAGCTCGCCGCGTAGTTGACGACAACTCGGCAGCCTTGCGCGCCCAACTGCGTGGCAATAGCCGCGCCGATGCCACGAGAAGCACCAGTCACGACGCACACCGGACCATCCGCCGCCGCTTGGACAGTCATCGCGGACTTTCTGCCGCTGCTGCTGAAACGAAACGGAATCGAGGACGAGGATGGACTCATTTTTTTCCCCTGCATCCCTTGGGAACGCTTCGAGGCTAAGGACGAAGAACACGAGGAACGCGTTTTGGAGACGACGTTGCGTGCGATGTGGTGAGCGGAGGAGGACGTTGCGCGGACAGAAAAAGCCATGATGGTTGTTTCTTCGTATGTGCTGTGCTTTAATGAAGAATTCGTATTTTGGATAAGAGAGAGAAAAGTTCGTCCAAGACTGATTTTTTGTTTTGTGAAGTCAAAAATGTGTTCTTAAATTTCATGGTACAGCTATGTAAGGTAATAAACTCTCCTCTTGTTCGTAGAGCGACGACAACATTTCCATCCATCTCTCTTTCGTGGTGTTTCTTTTCAAATGCGCATCCGCAAACCTCCTCGTTTTTCTTTCTCTCTCTCTCTCTCTCTCTTCTCTCTCTCTCGCAATACAAACTTTCTCTCTCTCTCTTTCGTGTGTGTGTGTGTGTGACTAAAACGCTAAAAATTTTTACTCTCTCTCTCTCTCTTTATTTTAGTACGCTTGTTCGTCGTCGTCGTCTTCGTCGTACTCCTCCTCTTCCACCGACGCGTCTTGGTATTGCTGATACTCGCTGACCAAATCGTTCATGTTCGATTCGGCTTCGGTAAACTCCATCTCGTCCATGCCTTCGCCGGTGTACCAATGCAAAAACGCTTTGCGCCTAAACATGGACGAAAAGTCCTCGCCAACTCTCTTGAACATTTCCTGAATCGCAGTCGTGTTCCCGATAAAAGTGGCGGACATTTTCAAACCTTTCGGTGGGATATCGCAGATGGACGATTTGACGTTGTTCGGGATCCATTCGACAAAGTAGGACGAGTTTTTGTTTTTGACGTTGAAAAGTTGTTCGTCGACTTCTTTGGTCGACATGCGGCCTCGGAATAAAGCAGAGGCGGTGAGGTATCTCCCGTGTCTCGGATCCGCGGCGCACATCATGTTCTTTGCGTCCCACATTTGCGAGGCGAGTTCCGGAACGGACAACGATCTGTATTGTTGCGACCCTCTCGACGTGAGCGGCGCGAAACCAACCATAAAAAAGTGCAATCTCGGGAACGGCACCAAGTTCACCGCTAACTTTCTCAAATCCGCGTTCAATTGACCCGGAAATCGCAAGCAACACGTGATGCCACTCATGACCGCGGAAATCAAATGGTTCAAATCGCCAAAAGTTGGGTTGGTCAATTTCAACGTTCTGAAGCAAATGTCGTACAACGCCTCGTTGTCCAAAACCATGCACTCGTCGGCGTTTTCAACCAACTGGTGGATAGATAACGTCGCGTTATACGGCTCAACGACCGTATCGGAAACCTTCGGCGACGGCACGACCGAAAACGTCAACATCATTCTGTCCGGATACTCTTCGCGAATTTTAGAAATCAACAACGTCCCCATACCCGAACCAGTCCCGCCGCCCAACGAGTGGCACACCTGGAAACCTTGCAAGCAATCGCAACTTTCCGCTTCTTTTCTCACGACGTCCAAAACAGAATCAATCAATTCCGCGCCTTCCGTGTAGTGCCCTTTCGCCCAGTTATTCCCGGCGCCGGTTTGGCCGAAGATGAAGTTATCCGGGCGAAAGATTTGGCCGTACGGGCCGGATCTGACCGAGTCCATCGTCCCGGGTTCCAAATCGAGTAACACCGCTCTCGGAACGTATCGACCTACATAATATATAGTTGTGTGCGATAGAAGAGAGAAAGTGATGATAAATGTCAGCGCATGTGGCATCATTGATATGGATTCGCCAAACGCGACGACGATGCGCGAAATTTTCAAAAATCAAGGGGAACAAAAGAGAGCAACAATTTGGGGAGAAGAAAAACAAAAAATCAGAAACCCACCTCCGGTAGCTTCGTTGTAATACACGTTCACTCGTTCGAGCTGTAAATCCGAATCGCCGGCGTACGTGCCGGTAGAATCGATGCCGTGTTCATCGCAGATGACCTGTTGTTTTTTGATTCAGTGGTGGTTGGGAGAAAGAAAGAAAGAGTGTTCAGCGTCACACAATTGGTCTCGTCCTTTTCAAAACGTTCACCCAACGGGAAGAGAGAAAAATGGAAAATGGTGTTCATCATCATCATCGTCGAAGGAAAGAAAGGAACAAAGTTGTTTGACTCTCGAAAAGCGTACCTCCCAGAACTTCGCCCCGATTTGGTTACCGCACTGTCCGGCTTGTATGTGGACGATTTCACTGTGATAACATAAAGAGAGAGAGAGAGAGAGAGAGAGACGTCAGAGAAATTCTTCTTGGAAACAACAAGGAGAGGAAAAGCAACGGAAAAAAAAAGAGCATTTTGCCCGTCGTGTGTAATGTGCCGAGGCGACCACGACGCGAACGAGAAAAGCGCGAAAGACAACGATATTCAAGCGCGACTAAAACTATATCGCATATTTTCTGCGACGTCAACGACGAAGAAGAGAGACGCACCGCATGGTGTTTGCTTTGGTGTTCTTTGCAAAGCAATTTGCGCGTAAAAGAGACTTTGTAAAATGAAGAGATTTTTTGAAATTTATTCGCGCAAACGAAAGACCAAAATTTTGGCGAAAATGCAAAAAAGTGCCAAACGTGTCCTTCGTTTTCCCTTTTAATTTGCCTTTTCTCTGTAGCATTCATTAAACTAGGAGCAGTAATTTCTACTAAATGGACGGGTTTGCCCAGCTGTTGTTGTTCTTGTTCTTGTTCTTGTCGTTACGCGTGGTGGTGGTGGTGGTGGTTTTGGTTCGTTTTCCAAACTCCAGGCTCTTCTTCATGGCGAACGCGCCGAGGAAGTTGACGAGGCCGACGGCGAAGAGCGCTAAATTCGCGTGTTGCGAAAACAAAGCTAAGAAGAGTAAAGAAGTACCGACGAAGTAGCGTCCAGTGACCGTAGCTTTGTAAAAGCCAGTCTCGCCGTTTTCGGCGACCGCGCGATAGTAAAGACCAAAGGCGATGGCGGCGGTAGCGACGACGCGAAGCCAAACCGCCGAGGACAACGTCTCGCCGATCGGCACGACCGCGTGGAAAAGACGTCTCGGGAAGAGGAATAAACACACGCCGACAGCTAAAATATACGTCCCAGTGACCATCGCGGCGCGTTTGCACCGTTCCAGCTGCTCCGCGGATAAACTATTCTTTTCCTTCCGTTCGTAATACCGCTCCGCGTCGTCGTCGTCGTTCGAAGCGCCGCCGTAAAACTTCGAAAACGTAATCTCCCCGGTCCTCTCGCTCTTCTCCGCCACCATCGGTATTCCAGTCATCGCGCGTTTATCCTTCACGTTCACTCCGGTATCCAGTAAGTGTTCCGGAGGCGGCATTTGCGTTTCGTCTATTTCCAAAACCTCCGGTCGCATGTCCAACGCGAATATCTTTCCTCCTTCTAAATCATCATCTAAATCATCACTCCTCCTCTTATTCCTCCTCCTCACGATCGCTTCTCCTCTCAGCGATCCAAACACGACGATGTCCCCGTTTTCCGTCGTTATCGAGGCATCTTTTTCCACGTTCCCGACGACAATAACGTCGCCGCTGTGTTCCACGTGCGTTCCTTTTTCCAAAGTGCAGTTGTAATACAAAGGCGCGTTCTTCGATCTCGCCGGGGGAATCGGCGCTTCTTTTGCTTCTTCAAATCGTCTGGGAGACGAAAAACAAACAACCCGACGAGGTCCTGCGGTCGTCGTTGTTTTCATCGCGGATGATGAGAGGACGAACACCATCTCTCAAAAGCGGTCCATCTTCAAGGGGAAAAGTTTGTGGGGATTCGTCACTTCGATGTCACGGCATCCTTTTCGGGTCTCGTCGTCGTTCGTTTGCCGAAACCTGTATCACAACAACAACAAGAGGTGGAAGACTACCGCGACTCGAAGGAATACGCTCGGTGTGCTTCTCTTTTTCGTCCTCGTTCTCGTTTCTGTCGCGTTCTTCTCGTCGTCTTTGTCGTCTGTCTTTTCCTCCTTCGAGAGGATGACGACGACGAACAACAACAACAATGAAGAAGAAGAAGCACAACAAAAGTGCGCGAAAATCCTCGACCATCTCCGCTCGATGAACGAATCAGAGAGAGAGAGACAAACGCGTTTAGATTTGAGCGAGTGCGGTTTGCGCGCGGTACCGAAAGAGGTTTTGCGGTTACGAAATCTGGAATTTCTCAATCTCGGGAAAAACAAGTTAAACGCGCTGCCGGATTCGTTCGCGAAGGATTTACCGAACCTGAAGATCTTATTCTGCCTCGCGAACGAGTTCAGGAAAGTTCCAGAAGTTCTGGGCGAGATGGAGCACTTGTTCATGCTTTCGTTCAAAGCGAATAAAGTGCGAGAGATACCGGAGCAGTCGTTACCGATTGCGTCTTTAGGATGGTTGATTCTGAGCGATAACGAGATTGAAGTGTTGCCGAAGAGTTTAGGAAAATGTCGAAAGATGAGGAAGTTGATGTTAGCCGGGAATAAAATCAAGGAATTGCCGACTTTTATGAGCGAATTGGTAAATTTGGAGTTATTGAGAGCGAGCGATAATCGGATCGAAGTATTTCCGGAGTTTTTGTACCGGTTGCCGAAGCTGGCGTGGTTGGCGTTCGCGGCGAATCCGTGCACGGAAAAAGCGGCGGCGAACGCGATGGAGAGAGGTACACGAGCGGTCAAACGCGTCGTTAATTTTGAGGATTTAGGGGTGGATGAAGGGAAAAAATTGGGCAGCGGCGCGAGTGGGACGGTGTATCGAGGAGAAATGGACGGATTCAACGTCGCGATTAAAGTGTATAATAACATGGGGAAAACGAGCGACGGGAGGCCGAAAGACGAGATGGCCGCCGCGAGTTTAGCGACGTCGACAACGAGTGATATAGTCGAGGGAGAACAAGATGAGCAAGAGGAAACCGTTGGTAGCGGCGGCGTCATCGAAACGTTGGCGAAATTCACCACCAAAGACGGCAAACGCGGTCTCGTGATGGAATACTTAGACCCGACGGATTGGAAAAACTTGGGCGGGCCGCCCAGCTTCGAAACAGTTACCCGAGACGTGTTCGATGAAAGAGAGGGAAAATTCACCGCGCGAGAAATTCTAGCCGTCGCCGTTAACGTCGCCAAAGGTATCAATCAGCTGCACAAAAATGGCGTCTGCCATGGCGACATCTACGCGCACAACATTCTCATCGACCGCGACGAGGATTACCCTTCGGCGAAACTAGGAGATTTCGGTGCCGCGATGTTTTTTGACGACGACGAGAATCCTCAATTTTCACAAATGGTTCGCGAGAACGAAGCCAGAGCGTTCGGGTGTTTACTCGACGACATGTTAGTCAACTACGACGGCACGCGAGGCGGCTCAAATACCGTTATGATTCGCGAGAACATTGAAGCCGGCCAAACGCAATACGCCGGCAACAAAATATTTATGGAACCGAAGAGTTACCGACCATCGACGCACCTCGATAACGACGAAGGCAAAACCGAAGGAGAACTCACGCCTGCGCAAAGCAGAGAAGAACGAGAACGACGACGAGACGAACACTTACAAAAAAGAACCCACGAGCGGCGCGAAGCAGATAAAGGACTCGTCTCCATAAACCTCCCAGAAGACGGCCACGAAAAAACCATCGCATCTTTGCGTCAACTCGCGGACGACCTCATGCACCCAACTCGCTCGGTTCGTCCCAAAAATTTCGAAGCAGTCGTCAAACGCGTCCAAGAAAGCGAGAAACTCTTCTTCGGCGACTATTACGCGAAAAAACTCGAAAGCCTCCAGATTCTCCAGCGGAGAAGGTACGACGTCGATCTTCTCAGAGATAGGAGTCTTTTCTCTCGAAGGAAGGACCCTAAGCGCAGGGAGAAGAGAAACGATGACGACAAAGAGACAAAGTAGCACGTAGTAATAGTAGTAGTAGTAGTATGGTAGTAGTAATACCTCACCAGCATCACCAGCACGTATACGCGCGTTTTTATTAGTAGACGAGAGAGAAGTCGTTACAACAAACAGACGTCACTTTTTTTATTTGGTCGCACATACGCACGGTCGCACGACAGACATGTTCCGCGGAAGCCTCCAACGCGCCGCCAAAAGGTCTCTGTTATCGGCTTGTGCTGCGCATCGGCAGCGGGCGAGTGTCAATGCCGCTCGCTCGAGCTACGCCTCGCTCGTCCCGATGGTCATCGAATCCTCCCCGAGAGGCGAACGCGCGTTTGATATTTTCAGTCGATTACTTAAAGAACGCGTGGTTTTTTTAAACGGCCCGATCCACGACGACATGTCCGCATTAATCGTCGCGCAGTTATTGTTCTTAGAGTCTGAATCCGTCACGGAACCGATACATTTTTACATCAACTCGCCCGGTGGAAGCGTGACGGCGGGACTTGGGATTTACGATACGATGAATTACGTGCAAGCACCGATACACACGTTAGCGGTTGGGCAGTGCTCGTCGATGGGGAGTTTACTCTTGTCCGCGGGAACGCACAGAAAAGCGCTACCGAACAGTCGGATAATGATTCATCAGCCGAGTGGAGGTGTGCAAGGGACGCAGTCGGACATTGCCATTCAAGCGTCGGAGATTTTAAAGTTGAGAGAGAAGGTGACGAATATTTACGCCGAGCACACGAAACAGAAGAAGGACGTGATCGCAAAGGCGTTGGAGAGGGATACGTTCATGAGTGCGGAGGAGGCAAAAGCGTTTGGGATCGTGGACGAGATCATCGTTAAGAGAGAGTAAAATGAGCGCAGGTGTTCGTGCGTGTAGTTGATGTCATCTTTATAAATATGCGTGTTGTAAATATAAAATATAATTTTTATCATTCCTTGTCCTTACCTACCTACTGTGGTAATCGGGAAGGGAGAATACGTGGTCGATCTCGGTTTTTAATTCTTGTCTTTCCTCCTCGTTTTGAGCGGCAGCGACGGAGAATAAGTGAACGCTTCCCAAATTATCGCCAACGGCTAATATTGGCGACGCGTTCGTGTTGGAGTAACTGACCGCTGTGAGACGTATGGCATTTTTCTTCTCATTCGTTTCTCCTCGCTCCTTCGATTTTTTTTGCTGAATACCTATTTCGTCAAACTTCTCTTCAAACCACGGGGTAGTTACGGTCAAAGATGCATCGTTTCGAGCGTTGTCGCTTTTAATGTTACTGCCTTTTTGCGCCACTGCTCGCTCGCACTTCCAAATACGTAACGTTCCATCGTCGTACACCGCGGCGAGTTTCCTCCCGTCGTTTGTATCCCACGCGATATCGTTCACTGGCGGGAGCGATACGGAAGACGCCGTCGACCTACTACTACTACTACTGCTGCTGCTCGCACCATAACCGTTTTGAACTCGCAAAGGTACCGGTGCGAATGAAAATATTTGCGACGCATCAGTTTCTTTGAAGATTGATGAAGATGTTTCTTGCCAGAGATCGTTTGCGTTGTTCGCGTGTGTATCTCGAGCTCGCTTGACGGAGTTTGCTTCGTGTTCCAGATCCGACACCCGAAAAACACGGACTGTTCCATCAGCAGAAGCTGTCGCAAAGACGCCGGGAACTGACGGATGCTTCTTAACTTGATATATCGCCGCGTACAACGACGAAATCGAGTGCGCTTTTATCTTCTTAGTGATCGTAAACATTTCGCTGTGCCCGTCATTTTCATCGAGCGAGCGTTTTGCGCAAACGAAAATATCTCCGCGTATGGTTCCAACGAGAAGGCAAGATTGGTCGATGACATCTAAGCACGTCGCTTGAATCTCTCGAGGATCATCGCAGACGAGACTTTTTCCTAGTATTGTTTCGCCACTCGACTCCAGAAAACGCTTTTCGCCTCGATCTTGACCGTCGCGTAAGATGCGCAAAGTGCCTATTGATTCGCTAGGAATTAATGCGCGCGCGTCCATTTTGAGAATCGCACCATCTGTAGAGCAACTTACAGCGGAGAACTCGCAGTGACTTTCCTTGTCGACGTTATCATCTAAGAATTCAACCGCCCAAACTTTTTCTTTGTGTGAATGCTCCGGTCGCGATTCGTAAAGGAGTCCTTGGTGCTGGTGGGAGGCGCTACCCTTCTTGTCGCCTCGAAACGCGATATCGAGGCACCGTATACTACCATCGAGGCATCCACAGAGCATGCGCCTGCTTTTATTCCTCAAATGCTCTTCTGCGTCGTTGTAATGGACGCTCTGAAATGCTATTGAAGTCACGGAACTTTCGAGAGTGAGTGATACCTCTGGTTTCGTGGCGTCTCGAAGCGTCCAAACGTGTACGGCGCCACGTTTCTCCAGATCCCTTTTATTGAAGTATTCGAGGTTGCGTTTGTTCTCATCTACGTTCTCGTCGTAGTCATCACCACGCAAAACGATATTTCCTGCATCAACAGATCCGTGACAGATGGCAACGACGCCATCAAAACGAGGGTGGAATCGAATCGCGTTGACTCTCTTCTCTTTTCCAGATTCGGAGGATGACGCCGATGGATACTTGTACTCGCACAAACGGGTCAGTTGCTTCGAAGCATCGAAGGGTAGTTCATCCCCATCGTGAAGCGCCCCTCTATACCGCAACGTTTGCTCTAGCATCAGACTTGCCCGAATCTGGCGATCAGCGATGATTTCCGCCTGTTTCAAGAACGCGCGACCAACGCGTTTTCTCGCCCGTCCCGGTGCTTTCCCTCCTTCCTTCCGCGTTTCCTCTTTTTGCCAACACGTCTCACTTTCCTTGGTTTCCGGTGAATCCGTAAACGTTTCGCGAACAACACAGGGGGTAGTATATGTTTGAGTCGAGCGGTGCACGTGTATTTCGGGATCAAACGGAACTCGTTTCTTCTTTATTCTCGTCTTTTTCCTCCTCCTCGTCGCCGTCGGCGGCGTCGCGAATTCGATAGGCGCCAACTCGATGCGCTTCGATTCTCTCGAACTCTGCCTTTCCCAAAGCTTGGAAAAGTCAAAGTTGAAAATAGAATCGATATCATTATCATTCCCTTCCACTCTACTGTTTTCTTCTTCGTCTTCGCTCGAGTTACTCGTGCTTTCCTCGTCTTCGCTCGCGAAAAAGCTTTCCTCCTCCTCCTCTTCCTCTTCTTCTTCTTCTTCTTCTTCTTCTTCTTTCCCACCACCATCACCGCCCCGAAAGACTTCGTTCTTCTTTCTCGTCCATCGACACGGTTCCAACAGCGACCTCGGCGTCACGTCCTTCCCGTTCTCGTCGCGTATCACTCGCTCGTTCTCCACCACTCCTTTTAACAGACTTTTATTCGTCGCGGTATTATTAGTATTTTTGGTCAAACTCTTCCTCGTGCAGGAGGAGTGCGTGGAGGAGTTCCCGGAGGAGATTCTCCTTTCTCGTGGTCTTTCTCCTCCTCCTCCTTTTTTCCTTCTCTTTTCAGCGGCACTCTTCTTCACCACCGCGCTTCTGGAAGACAAAGAAAAAGAGGACGTCGACGTTTCGCTCGCGCGCCCTCCCGCCGGCGGCGCTGTTGTTGTTGTTGTTGTTGTTGTTGTTGTTGTTTGCGACGTTCGTCTCATCGCATGTATTGCATGTGTTTTTTAAAGCAAGTTTGACCGCTTTTTTTGAAAAAAGAAAAAAAGAAAAAATTTGAAACCGAGAGCAACAGCTGTCAGTTCGAAAATTTTTGAAATCATCGAAACGCGATACAAAAAAAAGGGACGACGACGATACAGACGTAAACGACGGAGAAAGCCTCTCTTCCTCCCCTACGCGTCGTTAAAACTCGCGGTGGTCTCTGTCCGACGACGATAACCTAAAACAACCGAATACGTTTGTCGTCTCTCTTTGGGAACGTTTTGTATTTATTTATTTAAAAATTCAGTTAAAAATGTTTCCATCGATGATGGTGTCCGTGATGATGGTCGTTCGCTGCGGTCCTACGTCGTCTTCCTCCAGGAACAACAACGCGGGGAAGCGCCAGAACGGCGCGGGGGTTGTTCTGCCGCCGAGAATGCCAAAAGGTCGTCGGATTTTATTAGTTAAGACGAAACCACGGCAGCAGCAAAGAGTGCAATTCTCAAAGTCGTTTTTTGATTCCCTTTCGGGAGGAGGAGGCGTTTTTGGTGCAAAAACACCACCGCCACCACCGTCAAAGCGTACGACGACGACGAAGGAGCGGGACGAGACATTCTCGTTGAAAAAGACGAGCACAGACGACGAGGACGACGACGAATACACGGTGATCGACCCGCTCTCTCCATCGTTCCTGGGTTCTTTCCCGAACGAATGGCAAAACAGCAACGAGAAGTTGCGGTTGGTTTTAAACGCCTTCGAAGGGTGTTCCCGGACGGCGATGTTGTCGCTCGGACCGATACAGGCGTGCGTGAGCGCGCAGGCTTTGTTGGTGTTTGTGAGCGAGCAAAAGAAACAGAATAGATTGGAGAACTTTTTGAACGATTTTTGGCAAGGGAAGGTTGCGTTGGCCACGGAGCGAGTGAAGGGGAAGATGTCCGTGGACCGAGCGTTGTTGGAGAGGCACTTCGACAGAGAACGAACGGAGTACGAAGGAAAATTGGCCAATATGAGAGGAGAAAACGCGGCGGTTAAAAGTCGTGCGGAGATGACGCGTCGGGAGATGTTTGAGACGAAAGGGCTGGTGAGGAAAATGCAAGAGGATATTGAAGAGTTCAAGTGTCTCGTGGAGATACAAAAGGAAGAGATGGAACAGTTCAAGAAGAACGAGTACGCGTTGAAGTGCAAAACGGAGCAGCAGTTTGATTCGATGTACCAAACATTTACGAAAGATTTCGTTTTGTTGAGACACGCAAAAAAGCAACAGGCGAAGGCGCATACGTTTGAAATCGAACGACGCGACCGAGCGGAGAAGGTCTTAAAGGCGAAGACGGCGCAACAATTCGATAAAATGTACGAAACGCTGGTGAGAGATATCGCTATGAAAGATCACGAGATCGCACAGTTGCAAACGCAGTTGAGCGCGTACGAGGATGATTTGAAGGAGAAGGAGAAGATGATAGAGGGTATGGAGGTGAAGTTACGCATGGCAAACGAGGAGAAATCAAGAATAGAGCGAGCGTTGATTAGTGCGAACCATCATCACCAAACTGAAATCCAGGAATTGAACGTGATTATTACCGGTTTGTTGGATTCGATTCAAACGCTCGAACGCGAAGCGGCGGAAGAGGAGGTCCGCAAAGAACGCATTTGGAGCGAAAAGACAGCTGAAATCGAAAGTTTGAAACAGAAGGTGATGGACTTACGCATTGATCATTCCGTTGTCGAGCATAGAATGGAATTGGCGCGTCAGCAGTTGGAGAAGGAATACGAAGAAAAGAAAACGGAAGTTTCCGTGGAAGCGGATACGAGAATCGTCAACACCATCGAAAGAGTCGCTCGTGCGCAGTTTGAGAGATTACACGATATGACCGTGTTGAAGAATAAGTTTGTCCGAGATCACGAAAACGAGATGGAAGCGTTGAAAGCGTCGGTAGAGATTAAAGAGCGAGAGATTGTCGAGAATTCGAAGAAGGCGGAGGAGAAAATCGAAGCCATCGCGAGGGAACTCGCCGAGGCGAAAGATTCATACGCTCGCGAGTTGAACGTTGTTTCCGATTTATCGTCTTCTCGCGCGATAGAGATTGAAAAGCTGAAAACTGAAATATCAGACGCGAACGAGAAAGAGCGCGAGATTGTCGAAGAGTTGAAGACGGTGCAATCGGCGCTTTTTGAGGAGAAGGCAAAAGTCGCACGCGTTGAACAAGGCTCGAGCGAGACGTTGAAGCAAGCCGAATGGGATTTCTTCTCGGAGAATGCCAAATTAAAACAAATCGAGCACGAGTTGGAATTAAAGTTAGAGCACGCAAACTTAGAGAAGCATCAGATTGAGAGGGCGTTGTATTCCTCCGCCGCGCACGAAAACGAGCTTCAAGAGAAAGTCAAGAGCATGAAAAATTCAATCGCGAAAGCGGCGAAAGAGGTGGAATATACCGAAGCGAAGCTGGAACAATCCAACTTAGAGAAGTTTCAGATTCAAAGAGCACTCATCACGAGAACGAAAAACGAAGAAGAATTGCGCGAAGAAGTCGTAAATATGAAAAATTCCGTCGAACAATGGGCGAAAGCGGTCCAACTGTCCGAGGAGAAATTGGAGCAATCCAACCTCGAGAAATTTCAAATCGAAAGGGCGCTCATCACGAGAACAAAGAACGAAGAGGAACTCTCGAAGAACGTGCAAGATTTGACCGCGCGTCAGGTATCGTTCGAGACGCAGTTTCGAGCCGCGCGCAGAGCAGCAAAAGCGGAGAGAAACGCGCTGTACGCGCTCGCGAGAAACGAAAACGCGAAAGCGCATAAACGAAATTTTGTGACGGATACGAAAGATATAGAGAGCGAGCGTTATGCGCAATACGCGCAGATGCGCGACGACCTGGAAGGTATGCAAAGAAAAGTGAAACTGGCGCAAACCGCGTGCGAGGCCGAACGCCGTGCGCGCGAAGTCGCAGAGACGGAACGAGATTCTGCCTTGCTCGAACTGAGCGCGTCCAACGCTCGTCTCGTGGAAGAGCAGCAAAATGTCGGAAAAGAAGAAGCGTCTTCGTCTTCTTCAACATCGGGCGAGAGTAGAGAAAGTAGAATGGAAGCGCTCGTCCGCGAAAACGAAGAATTAATTGAACGCGTGAAACTGCTCGAAATCGTTGCTCTAGACGCTCGAGAGCAAGAAGCTTTGGCAGTTAATCGATTGGAAGCGATTGAATTGAAAGCTCGAGAGAGACGAAATCGCGTGTCGAGCGCGATCGACTCGCACGGCGAGATAGAGAAGGAAAACAGAGATTCAAACTCGGGCGCGAGAAGTTCTCATTAAATATCGTGTAAATTTATTTTAACAAACGTACGTACAGATCCCGTTCCTAAAGGTATCTACATCATATCGCAGTAACAATCGACAACACTTACAACACACTACTATTAAAATTGCTAAAGCATGAATAAACATTAATTCCCACCGTGATTGCCGTGGAAAAAGTTCGACATAAACCCGTGACCACCATGGCTCGCACCGTTATTGCTCTCCGCGTGGTGGTCTTCGGACACGACGTCGTCGCTATTCGCAGCATCCAAAACGGAATCATTTGATTCTCCATCAGAGCTTTCTTCCTCATTCGATGCATCGTCACCATCCGCCTCCTCGCTTGAAGACGCGCTTGTTCCTTTCTTCTTCTTGCTAGTGCTGCCGGCGGCAACGCCCGGCAACTCGAGATGGTACGAATGTGCCAACGCAATTGCCGCGCGTTGTACGACTGAAACGTCGTCCTTCTTCGCAACCGTCTTATCAAACTTCTGCAAAGTGACCGATGCTTTCGCAGCGGGGCGGTTCCCATGAGATACTTTTCCAGCAACTTCCAAGATACCGCTACCGCCGTGCAACGCGTCGCTCTCGGCGTCGCATCCACACACGGATAAGCCGACTCGCGCACACTGCTGGTTTGCTTTCGTGCGATGTCGTCGAACAGCCGCGTCCGAGGCCAAAATCGCGGCCGTAGCAATTCGCTCGGCTTTTGTCGCTGCCTGATCGTCTCTCGATTTTGGCGTCACGATGCGCAGTTTCTTCGTCGCTTCCAAAACGAGCATGACGTCGCGTTCAAGTTCCCAACTGTGGTGCGGCGCCTCGCCGAATTCTCTAGAGGTTTGGTAATAATCCGCCTTCTCCCAGTAGTGCCATTGCGATGACCCTGAACGTAAATCCGATTCCGTTCCGACGCCATAGACGGTTACTTGGTCGCAAATTTGCAAAGCTGCAAAAATAGCCAAAAATCCTGAACTCGGACTTCCTTTTCCGGCGTACTCTAGTTTGCGCACGCTCTCTAACGCGGTTTTATAATTTTGGAGCAATTTACCCGCCTGCGCGATGGACGGGTCGGTCATTTTCACAAAACTCACGTCGCCGCGTCCAGATTTTCGCAAACGCTGTTGCAACGCGAAGTGATCGCCCGGCACAACTCGAGTACCAACTAACGTTACCCCGAGCTCGAGCGGCATGACGTTGGCAACTTTATTACTATCGATTTGCGTGTTTGAATATCGTTGCGTCCAAATCGAGTTGAGCGTACGCAAGGTAGTTTTATTCCCGACAAAACGATCAAAACCAACCGTTGGAGCGTTGTTCATCCGAATAACCGCAGAGTGCCCGTCGATTTCTTTCCCGTTCAAGTCGAGTAAAAGCCTTTGCGAGTTACCAACCACCGCGCACGTTTTGAAATCGCGATTGTACCTCGGCGCAAGTTTCAGCATTTCTCTCGCGTGCTTCGCCCCTGTGTTTGCAACTTTATATAACGCTCGACCTAAACTTTGTGGAATGCCATATATGGACGGAAACGACAGCTCCGATGCCATATCGCGTCGAAAGACGTCCGCTTTTTTCATCATCAAGTCTTTCAAATTTGCCTCGCGATTGATGTCCTCCGCTCGATTTCGCAGTTGTTCGAGCCATTTGCTTTCAGCTGATGCCCCGGCAGACGCCGCCGCGCGAATTTCTTTCAACGCCTTCTCGTACGCCTCCGCAGTGACTTTATCCTCCTCGTTACCGATGCTCAAATCTTCGAGAGCGTGCGCCAACGCACCGTCTAAAAGCGTCGATCTATCAATCGTTGATATGAGAAAATCATCCATATCTGCCTCGCCGGTAATCTCTTCTCTTTGATTCTTCGTCATCTTCTCCTGAATCTCACTCGCGCGTTCTATATCTGTCACGTCTAATTTCATTCTTTCCCTATCCGCATCAATTGTCGTTCCTGCACCCCCTCCGCATTTCGATTCCGCTTTCAACGCCGTCGCAATCAAATGATACGCCGCTCTCCTCGTGGCAATCCTATCCTTCGAGATCGACCTCGCCGCCACCACCGTACAATCAGTGCACCCTCGACTCTGCAATCTCTTCTGACACTGCGCGTTTTGCTCTTTAATCCGCATAACTCTAGAATAACACGCCGACGAGCACTGCGTGTAATCCGTCACGTGACACTTCGCCTTCATGATATCTTGCAACTCTTTCACCTTCTCGTTCGCCTCTCGCAACTGCGCTCGCAACGCGGCTATTTCCACGTCAATTTTCGACGAACTCGCTTTCTTCAACGCTTTTTCATCGCAACCGGCGATAGATTCGTCGATCGCTGTCTTGCTCGATTTCATCGACTCGCACTCTTCCGAGCAATCCGGACATTGTTGTCGTTCTCTCGTCGTCGTCGCGCAGTGACATCCATCCTTGACGTTCTCACTCATCATCGCATCACGACCAACACCACCGCCACCACCTCCGAAAGTAGTAGAAACGCGCGACGAGAACGCCAACGACGACGGATGATCGGAACGACCTTTACCACCATTTTCACCACCGCCTGTAGTCGCCGCAGTCGTTCTAAACACCATCAAAACCAAACCCAAAATCAGAAGCGACATCATCATCATCATCATCACCAAGCGCCTCGCGCGTCGCTCGCGTTTCGGTGTCATCCTGAACGTCTCTTTGTCCATTATTACTGCGAGACGAAAAAGCGACCCCCCCCCGTGCTCGTAACAGTAGGCAGCGCTCTGCTTTACTGCGTTTTGCGAGTCAACAACGCAGCAGGTACTTTTGGCGCACGTGTGCTTCAAAAGTAGGCAAAATGCAAAGTGTTTAGGGTGTTTGTACTGTTTTTATCGAAACGGCTGAAAACGCCTTTGTAAAAACGCTTGACTTTTCTTAACTTTTAATCACACACGAAAACACGCACGCAACAGCGCGTGGCGCATTTTTGTGAAAAGAGAAGAGAGCCAAATCCAGGGGAGACATACTATACGCGCGAAATTAAGATGAACTTTGACGACTTGGACGAGGTTTTAGACAAGCTTGGCCCGATTGAAATGTGGGAGGAGGACCATGGAAAAAAAAAGCGCGTGATCTCGCATTGTCGGGAACGATTTGATTTAGGTGTTCCAACGAACGGCGAGGAGGCGATGGTGACGAGCGAGCTTTTGGTCGCGAAAGCGATCATGGAAACGATGGAGATGAAGAGTGATTTGGAGAAGAAGAGGAGAGGGGCGATTGTGGAGATTCCGGAGGAGAAGTGGACGGCGATGGAGAAAGCGGCGAGTCAATTTGAATCCGACGTGTTGGTGAACAGCAGGGAGAGAGGGATTGGGAAGTATATCGATTTGAGCGCTACTGGGATGCGGTTGAAGTACGCCAGGTTTGGAGCCGAAGGGTGCGACAAAGTGGTGTTTATTTTACACGACACCGGGGAGAACGGGGAGTCGTATTACGGATTAGCGAAGCAGATACAAGAGAAAGGAGGGTTTACGGTGTATTGCGTGGATTTTAGAGGACACGGCGATAGCACGCATTCGCGGGAAGGACAGTACGACGTCCCGTCGTTCGTGGCAGATATAGAATCGTTCATCGTCGAGTTGGATTTGTATGCACACCCGGTTGCTTTAGTTGGTTTTGGTTTAGGCGCGATCATCGCGGCGGCGTTTGCTGGAGAGCACGAACACTTGGTCGCCGGCCTGACTCTGATCGAGTCGCACCCGAAGTGTCGAGAAGACGCGGTGGCATTTCATAGGTTCCAAAACGTCATATTCGGGTCTTTGCGAGAAGCAGTAACGTTTGAAATCGCACCCATTTGGCCTGATAACGAGAGACGAAACGGGAAACAGTGCATTAAACGCATGCTCTCTAAATTTCGGAAACCTAAAGGCGACGAAGTCACCGGCGTCATGAAGTTATTCAGCCAAAACATGGCGAAATACGAGTTTCGCATCGACCGTAAATTCTTATTCAAAGTCCCATCCGCGGACGAATACGTCCGAATTCTGGAAAACGTTAAGTGTCACGCCTCAGTTTACCGAGGCGAGCACTCCGAGTTCATGGACGAAAAAGATCTCCAGGACGTCGTGTCCGCCTTGCGCCGGTATTCGAAGAAAGTCATCCGCGGCAAATCCATCCCGGACGCCTCCCACTACGTCTTCGAAGACCAACCAGCTACTCTCCGCGACTACATCCTCCACTCCCTCCTCATCTCCGAACCAGACATGATTGTCGAAAACAACGCCTCGCGCACGCCAGAGTTCCTAAACTTGAAGCCGTTGCCGAAATACGCCACCGTCGAGGACGCCGTCCGAGCTTTGAAACCGAGGAAAATCCCAACCGAAAAAGACGTCGAAGACGCTTTAAAGAAGTTAAAGGAAGAGTGTGGTGGAAACGTCGACTGTTCCTCGGACGAGGAAAGCGAGGAGGTGAAAATGAATCGAAAGTACTCCACCGCGTTGGCGAATAACGATTCGCAGTATTTCGGAATGGTTGGTTGAATTTTTAGATTTTGGATAAAATGGAAATTTTTGTCCTCACAACAACGGTTCCTCCTCCTCCTCGCGCGATGATTGGTATGCCTCTCGTCGTCGTCGCTGATTCAAAACTCCTCCTCCAAAAGTCGTCTACCAGAACAAAATTGAATACTCGCTCTTTTTCTTTGAAACTCGCGCTCAAAAACCCGCGTCGATCTCGTCCGTGTTGTTCCTCTTTTGATGATGATGATGATGACTCAAAACCAACCCCTAATAACACCGTTGTGAATTTGGACGTCTCCGGGTTACGCCAGGAAACCAAAAGGCAAGAAACGAAAGCGTTGAAAAAAGTGGCGAATGCGACGACGAAATTACGACTGTCGAAAGAAAAAATGAACGAGTTGTTAGAAAATCCAAACGCGACGACGGAGATGTTGGAAGAATGTCCCGACGTGGATTTTTTGGAATCAGACGTGGAGGAGAAGAAAAAGCGGTTGGAGGAGGTGCGGACGCTGCTGGCAATGGTGGAGAACTTTACGGGAGGGAAGAAGAATAAAGAAGACGATTCGAAATGGCAAGAGTGCGCGGAGTTTGCGATGAAATTAGGGATATCGGACGCGCCACCGCCGAAACCTCCACGAGGGCCGAAGAAGGTAAAAAATGTGAGCAAAACCGGGCCTCGTCGACCGTATTTCGCGTACGCGTCGGGGAACGACGTAAACGACGACGAAGACATACCGACGACCGAAATCCGCGTCGGCCGCACGTCCGAAGACAACGACATCGTCTCCTTAGACCCAACCAACGACCCGAACGAGTGGTGGATGCACGCCGCCGGATGTCCTGGTTCCCACGTCGTCATCAAATCCACCGCGCCGTCCGACGCCGCCTTTTTCGACGCCGCGTTGCTCGCCGCCAAGTTTAGCAAAGCCTCTCGCGTTGGTCGCGTGAAAGTCTCCGTCGTTCGGTGCAGACAAGTGAGCAAACCTAAAGGTGCCAAACCTGGTTTAGTTCGGTTATCCGGTGACGTGAGGACGATGGAAGTGCGCGTGGATGAAAATCTCGATCGATTGGAGATGTTAGAGAGGACGAAAACATAATAACATCTCTCCGAAAAAGGTGTTCGTTTGTGTGTTTGGCTAGGTTTAGTTCGGTTCTCCGGTGACGTGCAGACGATGGAAGTGCGCGCGGATGAACATCTGAGTCGATTGGAGATGTGTAAGAGAGGACGAAAAAAAAGTTTTTTCTCCTTCTAAAAAGTTGTTTTGTGTGCGTTGGTTACGTCACAAAAATCTTAAAGAGATCTGATTCGTCAACACTTTTCGACGAGGCAAACGAACACACACACAAAAATGACTAAAATTGCCATCTTGTGCACGTCCGCGACGACGTTCGGCAAATCCGCGGAGAAGAAACCAACCGGCGTGTGGTTGGAAGAAATCGCCGTGCCGTATTATTCCATGATGGAAAAGAAATTTTCAGTCGATTTCTTCAGCGTCAAAGGCGGGGAAATCCCCGTCGACGGAGGATCGCGAGGCGAAGGGTTTTACACGCCAGAGTGCGTGAAATTCGATAAAGACGACACCGCGCAAGCTTTGATGAAGACATCGAAAGGTTTATCCGAATTAAACGTGGAAGAATACGACGGCGTTTTCTTACCCGGAGGCCACGGATGTTGCACTGATTTCTACCAAAACCAAGAGTTGGCGAAAACTATCGAGCAATTTTTAACGGCGAAGAAAGCCGTCGCGCTGGATTGTCACGCGCCGATTGCACTTTTATCGTGCAAAAAAGCAGACGGGACGACACCGTTGGTGAGTGGAATGTCCGTGACTGGCTTTTCGGACGAGGAAGAGGGGCAGGTTGGGATGCAAGAAGAGGTACCGGCGTTGATTGAGAAAGAGATGGTGGCGCAAGGCGCCAAGTACTCGAAGGCGGAAGGCGCGTGGGGCGCTCACGCGGTTGTCGACGGGACGTTGGTGACAGGGCAGAATCCAGCGAGCAGTAGAGTGTGCGTGGAGAAGTTTGTTGAATTGTTGGCGTTAACGCAAACTCAAGTAGTGAATTAAAACCTTAATTTGTATTTGTTTTTTATTACAGATGTTTTATAATATAAATGGGTAAATATTTTGATATAGTAGTACACTCTCGAAAACGAAGACGGGGAGGGGATACATTCCTTACCGCGTCGAAGAAGAAGAGGAAGAAGGAGAAGAAGAAGAACTGCTACTCTTTGACTTTTTCTTCTTGTAGTTCTTCGACGTCACTTTCAACAGCGTCTTCTCCACGTCCACGACGTTGTTTTTAATCGAAACGTCCCCAAACTGCAAATCGTCCATGAAGCCATCCGGTATTCGTTTCACGTGTCTCGGATCGATGAACGGAATCCACTCGTCCGGCGGATTCACGATCCTGGAAAACTGCGAAAACTCCCCGGACGCGACGCACGGCTCCTTTGCCGGACGGACGAGCTTCATTCCGCTGCACTGCTTCAACATCTTATCTCCTTTGCGATTGTTACATTTCGCGCACGCTGTCGTTAAATTCGTCCACGACCACTCGCCGCCTTTCGACGCCGGAACGATATGGTCGATGGTCAAATCGTCCCTCGCGCCGCAATACGTGCACGAATGATGATCTCTAATCAACACGTTCTTCCTCGATAACGCGATCGATCCTTTCTGTTTATCATACACTCTCGTTTTCACCACCGCGGGTAAATAAAACGCCGAATACGCCGACGCCACCATCTCTTCGTAATATTCCAAAACGTCCACCTTATCGAACATGGCTAAAATCAACGCCTTTTGCCAACTCACGATGTTGCTCGTTTGCATCGCCACGTCTAAAACGAGCACTCTTCGTTGGTCCAACTCTGAGGGCGAGGATATGATTCGGCTCTTTTCCACTTCCTCGCGCAATTCGTACATGTTTTCATTCAAGATCGTTGCATTTGTTCTCGACATGGTTGAAAAAGAGCTGCTACTCATCCGCGTCGTCGTTTTCCCTTGCGTCGTTTGTTTTGCTCTTCTCATTTGTTTTTCCCGCGCGCGCTGCTCGGCGGTGTTGCACTTGCTATTGTTGTTGCACTTGCTGTTGTTGTTGCTCAAATCGTGACTAAAACTGCGCGTCGCTTTTATTACAACATCTTCTCTTCTCATCACTCGCGACGCTTCGTGTCCTCTCCGTCGTAACGACCACATCTTCATTCCATCGTTTCCCGAAAGGCGATGCGTGCTCGAGAGAAACATGACAGATACTACTCAAGCGCTTTATACAAAGACAACAACAACGCAGAGAAGAGAACAACAAAAACGACGCACAAAAATAGAAGCGTCTTCTGTCGTCGTCGCTCAAAGAGTTGGCGTGTTGTTGTGTGTATGCGTCGGGCAAAGGAAGCGTGTTGTGTGGCCTTAGTTTAAATTTGTGACGTGAACAGAATATTCGCGGAAGAGTGATTTTTCGTCCAAAATCTCTTGTTTTTTTTTTTTTTTTTGAATTTCTGTCTGTTCTCGTGGTTGTTGGTTTCTTTTTCGAGTGTGTTTGCCCACATGTGTGAGAGAGAGCGTTTCAAAAAGACACAAAAGAGCAGACGGTATATTATTTTTCAGGAAGATTTTTCGCGCTCGCGATACTACTACACTCTTTAAAACGCCGATCTCTCTCTAGATCTAGAGCACACAACAAAGCTACGCGAGCGTGAATGCTACTTTATTACGCGCGCGCCTTCTTTTTCTCTCCGTGTTGTTTTATACGAACGCGGCGCCGCAGGTTTGACACGAGCCTTCTTTTTCGCAAAAGACGGACAAACAGACGGAACAGACGAAGCCTTTGCTGAT
>Ga0209630_10000926_pt1 | contig 33024 bp, 33 predicted proteins | sample COG_01_FD_184745 | JGI IMG/M metagenome (GOLD analysis project Ga0209630, IMG submission 184745) | Pelagic Microbial community sample from North Sea - COGITO 998_met_01 (SPAdes) (version 2) | ecosystem: Environmental > Aquatic > Marine > Neritic zone/Coastal water | place: Helgoland, sampling... | reverse complement strand
TCAAATGCACCTGTTGGTGTAGAATAATCATTTATTGGTATACCGTTTAATAAAACTAAAACGTGATTTGAATTAGTGCCTCTAAAAAAAACTGATCCTTGTTGTCCTGTAGGACCTGATTGAGATACTTCTAAGCTTTGAATAAAATTTAAAGTTTTTGCTAAATCTATAAGATTGTATTTTTCTATTTGATTTTTTGTTATAGAAATACTCGGTGTAATTTTATCACCAATTTTGTTAGAATTTGTTATGTTTGATTTAGATATAATAACACAAGGAGTTTCATTTTCCCATTGACAGTCGTTTTCGGCTGCAAATAATATATTACTAAATAAAAATGTTAAAATTATTAAAATTTTGTGCATACTATATAATATCACTTTTTAAAAAAAAGTCAATAGTGTATGTATAAATAGTAGTATGGCAGCTGTAGCAAATTTTACGATAGATCAAGGAACTACTTTCAGTTCAACGGTAACAGTTAAAGATAGTGCGGGAAGTCCGTTAGATTTAACTGGTTATACGGCAACTGCAAAGATGGCTTTGGGTTATGCGAGTACAAGAACACGTACAGATTTAACCATAGAATTTACAGCAGATAGAACGACAGGTGGTATCACTATGTCACTAACTGCAACGCAAACAGCAGCTTTAGAAGCACCTGCAAGATATGTGTTCGATATGGACATAACAGACTCTTCAGGTACAGTAACAAGAGTAATTGAGGGTCTAATGACTGTTAGACCTAACGTATAATAATAAGGAGATATACAACATGAGTAGTGAAGCAATCAACACGACAACAGCACCGACAAGTGCGCCACAAGAAGCAGTATTTACTATAGACGGTAAAGACTATAAAAAAAGTGACTTAAACCCTAAAACTTTTAATTGCATTATTGTAAGACAAGATTTACAAGCAACTAAAATTAAACTATCTTTAGAGTTAGAAAAAGTCGCAATTCTTCAGGCACATTATGACGCTGTAATTGCAAAAGAATTAGGTATAGAGTTAAAGAAACCTGAAACTAATTCTGACGCAACTGCTGACAAAAAATAGTTGAAATTACATAATTGCCTTTGATTTAGTATCTTATTATTATAAATATTGTAATAACAGTATTTAATAAGGGTAAAAATGTCAAACGATATTACTGCTACGTATAGTACAGGTACTAACACCACAGCTACGATTAATAGTAACTCAACTGGACCGAATAACGTATCGGTCACATCACCATCTGTTGCTCAACTCCAAAGTAATGTAAATAAATTTACTGGTTTGAGTGACGTAAATGCCTCAACGCTAGATGATGGTGCAATGATTCAATATGATGATACAACAAAAAAATTTGTAACGAGAACTGAAATAAAAACTGAAAGTGGAAATTTAATATTAAACGGTGGCACATTTTAATAGGGAGAAAAAATGGCAACAATTATAAAGATTAAACGAACCACAGGTGCTGTCGCACCTTCAGGTCTAGAGCAAGGGGAACTTGCCTACGTTTATGATACATCGGCAGCCAGCACAGGCGCTGGTGGTAACGGATTACGACTATTCATAGGTGATCCATCATCAACATCAAATGCAGCAATTCAGATAGGCGGACAATACTATACTCAATTGATGGACCATGCACATGGTACATTAACTGCTTCATCTGGTCTAATAGTAGATTCAAACAAGGCCATAGACGAATTATTAATAGGTAATTCTGCTACAGTTGGTGGTACAATAAAATTCAACGAAGGTACTAATAACGGTGCACATTTTGTAGCATTAAAATCTCCCAATAGTGTTGCAAGTAGTTTAACGTTTACTTTACCTGGTACAGATGGTTCTAATGGTCATATATTAACTACAGACGGTTCTGGTAACCTATCATTTGCTGCCCCAGCTTCAAGTCAATTTACAATTGCTGCTGATATTGGTTCAGATGATACATTTAACACTGGCGAAACTTTAACACTTGCTGGTGGTACTGGTATTGATTCAACAGTATCTAACAACCAAGTTTCATTTGCTATTGATAGCACAGTTGCAACATTAACTGGTAGTCAAATATTAACGAACAAAACTATTAATAGTGATTCAAACACTTTAACAATAGATTTATCAGAAGCTACAGTAACAGGTACTCTTGCAGAATTTAATAGTGCTGTTTCTGACGCAACTTTAGTTTCTACAACAGGTTCAGAAACATTAACTAACAAAACAATTACATCACCAAACGTTTCTGGTTTGGCGATTACTGATAGCTCAATTGTATTTGAAGGTGCAACTGCTGATGATTATGAAACTACATTAACGGTAACAGACCCAACAGCAGATAGAACGATTACGTTCCCGAACGCTACTGGTACAGTTTCATTATTAGATAATACAGAAACATTAACAAACAAAACTTTAACATCACCTAAAATTAATGAAGACGTTGTCTTAACTGCAACAGCAACTGAATTAAATTTACTTGATGGTATTACTGCTATTGCTGATGAAGACAATATGTCAAGTAATAGTGCCACAGCACTTGCAACTCAACAATCAATTAAAGCATATGTTGACTCACAAGTAACGGCACAAGACCTTGACTTTCAAGGTGACTCTGGTGGTGCATTAAACATAGATTTAGATTCTGAAACACTTACAATCGCTGGAGGAACTGGTATTGATACATCTGGTTCTGGTAATACTTTAACAGTTGCGATTGATAGTACAGTTGCTACACTTACAGGATCACAAACTTTAACAAATAAAACATTAACAAGTCCTACATTAACTACACCTAGATTTGCTGACGCAGGCTTTATTGCTGACGCAAGTGGTAATGAACAGATATTATTTCAGCAAACTTCAAATGCTGTCAATGCTGTTGAAATTACAAACTCGGCTACAGGTAATGGTGTAACAATAGGAACTGCTGGTGATGATTCAAACATTGACTTAATACTTGACCCTAAAGGTACTGGTACTGTTGATGTTAATTCAAGTAGAATAACAAACGTAACTGATCCATCTTCAGCACAAGACGCTGCTACAAAAGCATATGTTGATAGTGTTGCAAATGGTTTAGATGTAAAAGCTTCTGTTAAGTATGCTTCAACAGCAAACGTTGCTGGTACATACGATAACGGTGCTGGTACAATAACTGCAGGATCAAATGGCGCATTTTCAATTGACGGTGCAACACCTTCAACAAATGATAGAATTTTATTAAAAAATCAGACAGACGCAACTGAAAATGGTTTATATAGAGTAACAACTGTTGGTGATGGATCAACTGCATACGTATTAACAAGAACACCTGATGGTGATGAGGCAATTGAAATAACAGGTGGTGCTTTTGTATTCGTAGAAGCTGGTAATGCAAATGCTGACAATGGTTATGTATTTACACATAACGGTACTCCAACATTAGGAACAACTGATATAACAGTTGAACAATTCTCTGGTGCTGGTCAAATATCTGCTGGTGACGCTTTAACTAAAACAGGTAATCAGTTAGACGTTGCTGTAGATGACTCTACAATTGAAGTATCTTCAGACGCATTAAGAATTAAAACAACATATTCTGGTCAAACATCAATCACTACTTTAGGTACGATTGCAACTGGTACTTGGCAAGGTACTGTTATTGACGAAGTATATGGTGGTACAGGACAATCTTCTTACACTACTGGTGATATTTTATATGCAAGTGGATCAAACACACTTGCTAAATTAGCACTTGGTAATAATGGAAAAATTTTACAATCAAACGGTAGTAACGTAACATACGGCGACATAGACGGCGGAACTTACTAATCGTTTATATAAGAGAGATATATGGCGACAGTTATTAAGTTAAAGACAGGTACAAGTGCTCCTACGACAAGTGATTTGGCGGCACGTGAAGTTGCGATTGATACTTCATCACAAAAGTTTTACATAAACGATAGTGGTACTATTAAAGAAATCGGTGGCGCAGCTGCCTCTGAAGTTTCTACTATAGAATCTTTAACAGACGTAACTATTTCAAGTTTAGGTTCTGCACAAATTCTTGCTTATAATGGTACTGCATGGGTTAATGAATATGACCATGACGCAAAAGGTAGAGTACCATTTATTAAAACAGATGGAACAAGATCACACATTCAAATGACTAATAATAAAGACATGACAACAATAAATGGTTTTTTAGATCACGTTGTCAGTCAATCATTTTATTTGCCTTTTACAAACGCAAGTGGCACAGCAGTAACAACAGTAAGACCAGGACATATGCCTGAGTTATCGGAGATATAATAGATGACAACTAAAACGCCAGTACGAGCAACCTTTTCGGGATCTACGATAACAGGTTTAGCAGAATACCAATCAGGTGAATTTATACCTTTAACACATGGTGGTTTAGGTGCTTCTTTATCTATAGGTTCTGCAGGACAGGTTTTAAAAGTAAATGGTGCTGGTAACGCAATAGAATTTGGTGCTGTTGAGGCAATCATAAACATTGATGGTGCAACAGACTTAACAGGTGCTACACTACAAGCTTCTGACCAGATAATGTTGTCAGATGGTGGTACTGAAGGTAGAGTTACTTTATCACAATTAGATACTTTATTTTCTGGTACAACACAAACACTTACAAATAAAACTTTAACAAGTCCTACAATTAATAATCCAACGATTGCTGGTGGTACTTTTAGTGGTACATTTACAGGTACTATGGATGCAACAGGTATGGTTTTATCTGGTGCAAGTCCTCTAGTATTTGAAGGTGCAACAGATGACGCTGCTGAAACAACATTAGCATTTACTGATCCTACTGTAGATAGAACAATTACTTTTCCTAATGCAACAGGTACAATTGTATTAGAGGCAACTGGTTCAACACTAACTAACAAATCTATTGATTTAGGTAACAATACTATATCAGGTTCTTTAGCAGAATTTAATACTGCTTTACAAGATGATAGTTTTGCTGGATTGGCTGCAACACAAACTTTAACTAATAAAACACTAACAAGTGTTGTTTTAAACACAGGTGTTTCTGGTAGTGCTATATTAGATGAAGACGATTTAAGTTCTAACTCGGCTACTCAACTTGCCACGCAACAATCAATCAAAGCATATGTGGATGCTATATCAACAACATTAACTCTTGCTGCTGATAGTGGTTCAAATGATGATGTTGTTGTAGGTACAGATACACTTACATTTGCTGGTGGTACAGGAATAGACTCAACTGTTTCTAATAATCAGATTTCATATGCAATAGATTCAACTGTTGTAACTTTAACAGGCACACAAACTTTAACTAACAAAACACTTACAAGTCCTACAATTACAGGTACTGGTGCAATCGCTGGTACATTTACTGGTAATATCACAGGTGACGTAACTGGTAATGCTGACACAGCAACTGCGTTAGAAACAGCTAGAACAATCGGTGGAACATCATTTGATGGTAGTGCAAACATAGCTGTTGCATTATCAACAGCTGCAACAACATTAGAAACTGCTAGAACAATAGGTGGTGTATCGTTTGACGGAAGTGCAAACATTAACTTACCAGGTGTTAATACAAGTGGTAACCAAGATACTTCAGGTAACGCTGCTACAGCAACCACTTTAGAAACAGCAAGAACAATCGCAGGACAAAGTTTTGATGGTAGTGCGAATATTACAATCGCAAGTACGGACTTATCAAATACATCTAACATAACGTTAAATGACGCTACACAAACTTTAACTAATAAGACATTAACTACACCTGTAATTGCTGAAATAGACGCAACTGGCGACTTTACTTTAGACGCTGCTGGCGATATACTTTTAGACGCTGCTGGTAATGATGTAAAAATATTAAATGCAGGTACGGAACTTGCAAGATTTGTAAATAACTCACAAAATTTAATTGTTAAAAATCCTAACCAAGATAAAGATATTACTATTTCAGGTAACGATGGTGGTTCAAATGTTGACGCATTAACTTTTGATATGTCAGACGCTGGTGCGGCTACATTTAATAGTAATGTAACGGTTGGTGGCAATGCTGTAATTACAGGTAATTTAACGGTCAATGGTAGTACAACAACACTATCAACAACTAACTCAACTATTGAAGATAGATTAATAGAATTAGGCACAGGCACTACAGGTACTCCTGGCAACGACATGGGACTTGTGTTTGAAAGAGGTGACTCTGATAACGCATTTATAGGTTGGGATGAAAGTACAGATAAATTTATAGTTGGTACTGGTACATTTACTGGTGCTTCAACAGGTAACTTAACTATTACAACTGGAACACTTGTTGCAAATTTAGAAGGAAATGTTACAGGAGATGTTACAGGTAATGTAACTGGTGATGTAACAGGAAATGCTGATACAGCAACTGCTTTAGCAACGGCTAGAAATATCGGTGGTGTATCATTTGATGGTAGTGCGAATATCAATTTACCAGGTGTTAATACTTCTGGTAACCAAGATACAAGTGGTAACGCTGCAACAGCAACTGCTTTAGAAACAGCAAGAACAATTGCTGGTCAATCGTTTGATGGCACAGGTAATATTACTATTGCTTCAACTGACTTATCTAATACAAGTGATATTGTATTATTGACAAGTACTCAAACATTAACGAATAAAACATTAACGTCACCTACTATTACAGGTACAGGTGCAATCGCTGGTACATTTACTGGTGATATTACTGGTGATGTGACAGGTAATGCCGATACAGCAACTACTCTGGCTACAGCAAGAACAATAGCAGGTCAATCGTTTGATGGTAGTGCTAATATAACAATTGCAAGTACAGATTTATCTAATACAAGTGATATTGTATTATTAACAAGTACTCAAACATTAACGAATAAAACTTTAACATCACCTACAATTAACGCAGCTACTATTACAGGTGAAGTAACATTTGCTGGTGATGTAAATTTTGACTCAAATACATTATTTGTAGATACTAGTGCTAACAGAGTTGGTATTGGATCAACAACATTAAGCCAACCATTTACTGTTCATAACACTAGTTCAGCACAAATTCATTTAAGAGGAGGTGGTCCTGGAATTAGATTTTCAAGTGATGAAGGTGGTTCGAATGATGCTACAAGAGGATTTATTGGATTTGCAACAAATTCTAACGCATTTATAAATGGAACAAGCACTGGTGACCTTGCAATTAGAGGTTCAACAGATGGAAATATTGTCTTTGGTGATAATGGTGGAGAGTATGCTAGATTTACAGATGGTGGTCATTTACAATTAAAAGGTAATATCGTATTAGAAGGTGCAACTGATAACACATATGAAACAACTTTAACAGTTGTAGACCCAACAGCAGATAGAACAATCACATTCCAAAACGGTAGTGGTACAGTTGCTTTCTTAACAGATGTAACTGGTGGTTCTACACCTGGTAACTTTACAACTATTACACTTGATAACAATATTACGTTTGAAGGTGCAACTGCTGATGATTATGAAACTACTTTAACAGTAGCAGACCCTACAGCAGATAGAACGGTTACAATACCAGACGCAACAGGCACAATAGTTTTAAGAGATACTACAGATACACTTACAAACAAAACTTTAACAAGTCCTGTTATCGCAGCCATCACAAGTACTGCTGATATAGATTTAACTGCTACAAATGATGTTAATATACCTGCAAACGTAGGATTAACATTTGGTAATGACGGAGAAAAAATAGAAGGTGACGGAACAAATTTAACAATATCATCTAGTGGAACAACAACACTTGATAGTGTTGGAAATATTATATTAGACGCCGACTCTGGTGGGACTGTGATAATTGCTGATAATGGATCTTCTTTAATGAAATTCTTTCAAAGTTCAGGCTATGTTGCCCTAGAGTCAATGGTATCAGACAATGATTTAAAATTAAGAGGAAATGATGGAGGCTCTTACTTTGATGCTCTAACACTAGATATGTCAGACGCTGGTTCAGCGACATTCAATAACAATATATCAGTTGGTGGTAACGCAACAATCACAGGAAATCTAACCGTAAATGGTACAACAACAACTGCGAATACTACAAACACGGTAATTTCTGACAGACTAATAGAGTTAGGTAATGGTACAACAGGTACTCCTGGCAATGACATGGGTATCGTACTTGAAAGAGGCGATAGTGATAACGCATTTATAGGTTGGGATGAGTCTACTGATAAATTCATAGTAGGTACAGGAACATTTACAGGTGCAAGTACAGGTAACTTAACAATTACTACAGGTACTTTAGTCGCAAATTTAGAAGGAAACGTAACAGGAGATGTTACAGGAAATGCTGATACAGCAACTGCTTTAGCAACTGCTAGAACAATTGGTGGAACATCATTTGATGGTACAGCAAACATCGCTGTAAATTTAGCTGCAACTGCAACAACATTAGCAACTGCAAGAAATATTGGTGGAGTATCGTTTGATGGTTCTGCTAATATTAACTTACCTGGTGTTAATACTTCAGGTAATCAGGACACTTCAGGTAACGCAGCTACTGCTACTGCATTAGAAACTGCTAGAACAATTGCTGGGCAATCATTTGATGGTACTGGAAACATAACAATTGCTTCAACAGATTTATCAAACACATCTAATATTGCTTTATTAGATGGAACGCAAACATTAACGAATAAAACTTTAACAAGTCCAACAATCAATGGTGCTACATTTGGTGCAGCTGATGTTACTTTTGATACATCTACTTTACACATTGATAGTACTAACGATAGAGTTGGTATTGGAACAACAAGTCCAAGTACATATTTAGCTGTTAGAACCCCAGACACCTCATCTTTAGTGGATGCACTACATTTAGATAATCCAAATGCTGCAGGTAGAGGTGTTGCTTTATCTTTTCAACAAGGCAATAACAGAAAAGCAAGAATTAAAAGTTTTTTTGATGCTACTACAAATTGGAATTTAGCGTTTGACACAGAGGATACTGCTAATGCTCTGATTATTAATGACAACGGTAATGTTGGTGTTGGTACTACAACTCCAAGCACTAAACTTGAAGTTTCTGGCACAATAACATCTACTGCGTTTTCAGGACCATTGACAGGCGATGTTACAGGTAATGCTGACACAGCAACTACACTTGCAACTGCTAGAACAATTGCAGGTCAAAGTTTTGATGGCTCAGCAAACATAACTATTGCTTCAACAGATTTATCTAACACGTCAAATATTACTTTAAATGACGCAACACAAACTTTAACTAATAAAACTTTAACATCACCAGTTATTGCAAATATCACAAGTACAGAAAACATATCATTAAATTCAAGTCAAAGTATTACTTTAGACGTTGATGATAAAATATTTTTAGATTCTGGCTCGAACGGTATTGTAGAGTTGAAAAACGATGGCACATCTTATGGAAAATTATTTGCATATGGTGGATTTAAAATAGAATCTTTAATAAGTGATCAGGATCTTTTGCTAAGAGGTAATGATGGTGGTTCATTTATTACAGCATTATCTTTAGATATGTCTGAGGCTGGTGCAGCCACATTTAATTCTACCGTAACTGCTTCAGGTTTTGTTGGCGATGTTACAGGTAATGCTGACACAGCAACTGCTTTAGAAACAGCAAGAACTATTGCTGGTCAATCATTTGACGGTACATCAAATATTACAATCGCTGCTACAGATTTATCTGACACAGATCAATCACTATCAACTACAGATAATGTAACGTTTAATGATATGACTGTTTCTGGTAATTTGACAGTAAGTGGTACTACAACAACAGTAAATACAGAAACTATAAATCTTGCTGATAACACTATTACTTTAAATAGTAACGAAACAGGCACACCATCACAAGACGGTGGTATAGAGATTGAACGAGGTACTTCAACAAATAAAACTTTAGTTTGGAATGAAACAACTGATAAATGGACTGTTGGTTCTGAAACATTCGTTGCTGGAACATTTGAAGGTGCTTTAACTGGTAACGTAACTGGCGATGTAACTGGTGATGTTACAGGAAACGCTGACACAGCTACTGCATTGGCAACTGCTAGAACAATTGGTGGTGTTTCATTTGACGGAAGCGCTAATATTAATTTACCAGGCGTTAATACTTCTGGTAACCAAGATACTTCAGGAAATGCTGCTACAGCTACTGCATTAGAAACAGCTAGAACAATTGCTGGTCAATCATTTGATGGTAGTGCTAATATAACAATTGCAAGTACAGATTTATCAAACACATCTAATATTGCTTTATTAGACGGAACTCAAACTTTAACTAATAAAACTTTAACAAGTCCAACAATTAGTGGTCCTACAATTACAGGAGACGCTACTTTTGATACAAATACTTTACACATTGATAGTACTAATAATAGAATAGGTATTGGAACAACTTCTCCAGCAGTTGCTTTAGACCTTCAACAGATAAATCCTTCTGAAGGTTTTAGAGTTAGAAGACACAATAGTTCAGGACAATATATTGACATAAGTGAAACTGATGGTAGCAGACATGAAATTAAAGCTGTTGGTGATAAAGAATTTAGAATGGTTAATGCTACAACTGAACCGGACCTAGGTTGGCATTTCTATAGAAACGGATCAGAAAGATTTAGAATATTAGGTGATGGATTAATTACATTACCTAGTGGTGCAGCTACACTTGTGGGTGATACTACTACACAGACTTTAACTAATAAGACAATTGACGCTTCTAGTAATACAATATCAAATATTGGAGATAGTCAATTAACAACAGGTATTGACGCTGCTAAGATTTCATCTGGATCAGTAAGTAATACTGAATTTGATTATTTAGATGGTGTTACATCAAGTGTTCAAACACAGTTAGATAATAAATCAACAAGAGGATTTGCTATTGCTATGGCAATTGCATTATAAATATATAAATATAAGAGAGAAAAAATATGGCACAGAATTTTAGAAGATACACAGCAAGAAACGTTGGAACTTCAGCTACAACAGTATTTACAGCTGACAGTTATGACACAGTAATTGGTATAGCATGTGCTAATATTACAACAGCTGAAATAAAAGTTGACGTGATATTAAATGATGCTGATTCTTCAAATGACGTGTACCTTATCAAAGGTGCACCAATTCAAAATGGTGGCACTTTACAAGTAATAGACGGTGGAGCTAAATACGTAGTAAAAAGTGGAGATGTTTTAAAAGTCGTTTCTAATACTGCTAGTTCACTTGATGTTATTGTAAGTGTAGTAGATGATATTTCAACATAGGAACAATAAATGGCTTATATAGGAAACAACATAGATATTAGTAAAGTCAGATTTGCTGAAATGAAGACTACTTCTTTAGACAAATCTGCAATTCAAACAATTTATTTAGGCGGCGGTGAAGATGGAGTTAATAACTCACCTACAGATGCTTTTGGAGTTTCTTTAGAACAAGTACTAACAGATTGTAATAATTCAAGTTTCGATATTATTGATATGGGAACAATTGAAGATACAGTTGGAATAGTCGATTTTGGTTATATTTAAACTAATAAAAAGCGGGAAGTTAAACAACTTATTATTATAAATAATAGAAGTTAGTTTGTTAATAAAGGGAGAGAACAACAATGCCAACAATTTTACAATTAAGAAGAGGTACTACTGCTGAGAACGATGCCTATACAGGTTCAGTCGGTGAAATAACAGTAGATACTACATTAAACAAAATTCGATTACACGATGGATCTACTGCAGGTGGTGACACTATTGGAGATGGATCAGGAAATATTCAAATCGGTGTAACAGGAAATAACGAAATAGATACATCATCAGGAAATCTTACTATAGATTCAGCTGGTGGTACAGTTACAGTTGATGATAACTTAACAGTATCAGGTAACTTAACAGTATCAGGAACAACTACTACTGTAAACTCAACTACTATTGATGTACAAAACGCTTTAGTATTTGAAGGCAGTACAAGTGACGATTTCGAATTAACTTTAACAGCAGGTGACCCTACTGCTGATAGAACAATTACTCTTCCAGACGCTACTGACACATTAGTTGGTAAAGCAACAACAGATACTTTAACAAACAAAACTTTAACAAGTGCTGTATTAAACACAGGCGTTTCAGGTACTGCTATATTAGATGAAGACAATATGGCATCTGACTCTGCTACACAACTTGCAACTCAACAATCTATTAAGGCATATGTTGACTCACAAGTTACAGCTCAAGATTTAGATGTTGCTGGTGATACTGGTATAGCTGCTATTGATTTAGATAGTGAAACATTTACAGTTGCTGGCGGAACCGGTATTAGTACTTCAGGTGCTATAAACACATTGACAGTAAATTTAGATGACACAGCTGTTTCTGCTGGTTCTTATGGTTCTTCAACTGCAATTCCAACATTTACAGTTGACGCTCAAGGACGATTAACTGCTGCTGGTACAGCTTCTATATCTTCAAATATGGGAATTGCTGGTGATAGTGGTACAGACACAATTACAGTTGGTACAGATACTTTCACAATTGCTGGTGGTACTGGATTAACATCAACTGCTACAACAGATACAATTACTTTAGATATTGATAGTACAGTTGCAACATTAACTGGTTCTCAAACACTAACTAATAAAACTATTAGTTTAACAAACAATACAGTAAGTGGTACAACAGCACAATTTAATAGTGCTTTATCAGATGGTTCATTTGCTACATTGGCTGGTACTGAAACATTAACAAACAAAACTTTAACATCACCTACTATCACAGGCACAGGTGCAATTGCAGGAACATTTACTGGTAACATTACAGGTGACGTAACTGGTAATGCTGACACAGCAACAACACTTGAAACTGCTAGAAATATTGGTGGTGTATCATTTGATGGAAGTGCAAACATTGATTTACCTGGCGTTAACACAACTGGTAATCAAAATACTTCAGGTTCAGCTGCAACGTTAACAACTGCTAGAACTATTGCTGGTCAATCATTTGATGGTTCTGCTAATATCACAATTGCAGCTACAGATTTATCTGACACAAACCAATCACTAGCAACTAGTGATAATGTTTCATTTGCTAACTTAACATTAAGTGGTGATTTAACAGTTAATGGTACAACTACAACTGTCGCTTCAGCAAACACAACAATTGCTGACAACTTGATAGAGTTAAACTCTGGTGCAGCTTCAAACGCTAATGATACTGGTATCTTAATCGAAAGAGGAAGTACTGGTGACAATGCGATTATGGCTTGGGATGAAAGTGCTGATAAATTTATATTTGGTACTACAACTGCTACAAATACATCAACAGGTGATTTAACAATTACAAGTGGTACAATTGTTGCTTCAACTTTTGAAGGTAACCTAACTGGTGACGTAACTGGTAATGCTGACACAGCAACTACACTTGAAACTGCTAGAACAATTGCTGGCCAATCATTTGATGGTAGTGCAAACATCTCAATCGCTTCAACTGATTTATCAGATACGGCTAGTATTGCGTTATTAACTTCTACTCAAACATTGACAAACAAAACGATTGCTGCTGGTTCAAACACAATCTCTGGTTTGACTTCATCAAACTTGACTAGTGCTGTTCAGTTACAGATTTTAGACTCTTCTGGATCTGTAGTTAAATCGTTATACGGTTCTGCAACGTAAAAATTATTAATCTACATCATAAAACGTTATTTTGTGATTACTATAGGTACGTGTAATTGCTAGATGGAAAATCATATAAATAGTAATAAAGGATTAATATGGCCAACCCAGCAAGTAGAGAAGAATTAAAACAGTACGCTTTAAGAACATTAGGTAAGCCTGTTATTGAAATTAATGCGGATGACGATCAATTAGAAGATAGATTAGATGAAGCGTTACAATACTTTGCTCAATATCATTATGATGGTGTTGAAAGAACATATCTAAAATATCAAGTTACTCAAGCAGACGTAGATAGAATTAAATCTCCTGATGGAGATACGTCTTCAAGTATAACTAAAAATTCTGTAACTACTGCATGGACTGAACAAAATAATTTCATAGTAGTACCAGAAGCTGTATTAGCAGTTACAAGAATATTTCCTCTATCGAATAGAGGTAATCAAAATATGTTTGATATACGATATCAAATGAGATTAAATGATCTATATGATTTTTCATCTACTTCAATTATTCATTACGAAATGGTAATGAAACATTTAGATTTTTTAGATCATATATTAGTTGGTGAAAAACCTATCAGATTTAATCAATATAACAATAAGTTGTTTATAGACATGGATTGGAAGACTGATATTACAGTTGGTGAGTATCTTGTAATTGAATGTTTTAGAAAACTAGACCCTACAGTTATGACAGATGTTTATAACGATATATACTTAAAAAGATATGTCACAGCCTTATTTAAAAGACAATGGGGTGCAAACCTTTCAAAATTTAATGGTGTGACTATGATTGGTGGAGTATCACTAAACGGTCAACAGTTATTTTCAGAGGCACAAGAAGACATAAGAAAATTAGAAGAAGAAATAAGAGGCACATACGAAACGCCTGTAACATATATGATAGGATAATGACATGCCAGTCAATCATTACTTTCAAGGCGGTAACGGTATCGGAAACGATGCTGAAAAAAAATTACACGAAGATTTAATCATAGAAGGCCTAAAAATTTACGGCCACGATTGTTACTATTTACCAAGAACACTTGTTAACCACGATTTAGTTTTAGGAGAGGATACTCTTTCTAAATTTGATCAATCATATATGCTAGAAATGTATGTTGAAACAACTGAAGGATTTGCAGGTGAACAAGAATTGGTATCTAAATTTGGCTTAGAAATTAGAGAAGATACAACATTTGTCATTGCAAAAAGAAGATGGCAAAATCAAGTTGATAATCAAGCAGTACAGATTGTAGATGGTAGACCTAACGAAGGTGATTTAATTTATGTACCTTTGATGAATAGTTTTTTTGAAATACAATTTGTAGAAGATCAGGAACCATTCTTTCAATTAGGTAACTTACCTGTTTACAAATTAAAGACAACTAGATTTGAGTATAGTTCAGAAAAAATTGATACTGGTAGATCAGAAATTGACATTGCTGAAGATAGATTATCTATAGATCAATTACAACATCAATTAGTACAAGAAGATGGTACAGGTTTCTTATTAGAAACTACAGATACAGTATTGAAAAATTACGACTACTTGGTATTAGAAAGTCATGTTGATGTCAACTTGGCAACACAAACAAGAGATTACGCTGATAACGCTACGTATGAAGCAGACGCAGGATTTGGTACTGCTAGTACGGAAGATGATATATTAGATTTCACAGAAAGAAACCCTTTTGGTGAAATAGATGAGGGTCAAGTATAATGTTCGGAAGACAATTTTACCATGAATCAATGAGAAAAGTAGTTGTAGCATTTGGTACAATTTTTAATAACATTGTTATTCATAGAACAGACGCCGATGGTTCTGTAATACAAAGATTAAAAGTACCTCTATCATATTCGCCTAAAGAAAAGTTTTTAACAAGATTAGAGCAACAACCTAATTTAAATCAAAGAGAAATGGCTATAACTTTACCACGTATGGGTTTTGAAATATCAGGCATAGGATATGACTCATCTCGTAAGTTACAAAGAATTGGTAAATTTAAAAATGTTAATACATCAGACGCAAGTAAAATGTATTATCAATATAATCCTGTACCTTACAACATATCATTCAATTTATACTCATTTACTGCTACAGCTGAAGATGGACTACAAATAATAGAACAACTACTACCATATTTTCAACCTGACTATACAGTAACTATAAATGCAATTCCTGAAATGGGTATTAAAAGAGATGTACCTATAACTTTAAATAGTGTCAATTATGAAGACACATATGATGGTGCATTTACAACAAGAAGAGCTGTAAACTATACTTTAGGTTTTACCGCTAAAACATATTTGTATGGTCCTGTTTATTCTAAAAGTGTTATTAAAGAAACACAAACTGATTTATATACAGATACATCAGGAGATCCTAAAAGAGAAGAAAGAATTATTGTTGTACCAGATCCCACATCAGCTGACGCAAATGATGACTTCGGGTTTACAACAACTATAAGTACCTATACGGACTCTAAAAATTACGATCCGAGTACAGATGGTGACGCATAATTATGAGCATAGACGAAAAAATAAACGAAGCCCTTGGTATCTCTAACGACAAGCCTGTTACAAAGGCTGTAGTCAAAAAAGAATATACTCCACCTGTTCCTAGAATAGAAGACAAAGAAAAAGAAGATGTGGATAATGATTACAAATACAGTAGAGAAAACTATTATAATCTAATCGAAAGAGGCCAAGACGCAATTCAAGGCATACTTGATATTGCAAATGAAAGTCAACATCCTCGTGCTTACGAAGTTGCAGGCAATCTTATTAAACAAGTTGCTGATACAGTTGATAAATTACAAGACTTACAAGGCAAACTTAAAACATTAAAAGACGTTCCTAATAAAACAAATAATACAAATATTAAACAGGCCTTGTTTGTGGGTTCATCAGCAGAATTACATAAAATGTTAAAGAACAAAAACACACAAGTTCAAAGTGAAGAAGATAAAGATTTTAAAAAGGTAAATGATGAGTGAAGCATACTTAGGTAACCCTAATCTTTACAAAGCAAATCTCAAACAAGAATATACCGAAGAACAAATAAGAGAGATTGCTAAGTGTATGGAAAACCCTATACATTTTGTAAAGACATATACTAAAATTGTAAACATTGATGAAGGTCTAGTGCCTTTTAATATGTATGGATTTCAGGAAAAAATGGTTAAGACATTCCATGAAAATCGTTTTTCTATTTGTAAACTACCTAGACAGTCTGGTAAATCAACTACTATTATTGCATATCTACTACATCAAGTTATATTCAATGATAATATCAATGTGGCCATACTTGCCAACAAAAGTTCTACTGCTAGAGATTTGTTAGGTAGATTACAACTTGCATACGAAAACTTACCTAAATGGTTACAACAAGGTGTATTAAACTGGAACAAAGGTTCACTTGAATTAGAAAATGGTTCAAAGATACTTGCAGCTGCAACATCAAGTTCTGCTATTCGAGGTGGTTCATTTAATATAATATTCCTTGATGAGTTTGCTTTCATACCTAACAATATATCTGAGCAATTTTTTAGTTCAGTTTATCCTACAATTTCTTCTGGTAAATCTTCTAAAGTTATGATTGTATCTACGCCACATGGAATGAATATGTTTTATAAACTATGGAATGACTCAATACATGGAAGAAATGACTATAAACCTATTGAAGTACATTGGTCTGAAGTACCAGGTAGAGATGATAAGTGGAAAGAAGAAACTATAAGAAACACTAGTGAAGCACAATTTGCTACCGAGTTTGAATGTGAGTTTGTAGGATCAGTTGATACATTAATTAATCCATCTAAATTAAGAATGTTGTCACACACTACACCATTAGTTTCAAACGCAGGTTTAGATATGTATGAAAGAGTAGAAAAGGGTAAAGACTATGTTATGACTGTTGACGTTGCTCGCGGTACGATAAGAGATTATTCAGCCTTTACTGTATTTGATGTTTCAAAAATGCCCTATAAGATGGTTGCAAAGTTTAGAGATAATGAAATAAAACCTATATTGTTTCCTCATACGATTGAAAAAGTTGCAAAAGAATATAACAATGCTCATATTTGTATTGAAGTAAATGATTTAGGCCATCAAATAGCAGACGCTTTACAATTTGAATTAGAATACACAAATTTATTAATGTGTATGATGAAAGGTAGAGCAGGACAAGTATTAGGTGGAGGTTTTAGTAAACGAGGAACTCAACTAGGTGTTCGTATGACCAAACAAGTAAAACGTATAGGTTGTTCAAATTTAAAATCTTTACTTGAAGGTGACAAGATGCTTATACCCGATTTTCATACTATACAAGAATTGTCAACATTTGTAAGACGGGGTAGTGGTTGGCAGGCTGAAGAAGGTTCTAATGATGATTTAGTTATGTGTTGTGTCATATTTGCATGGATAACAAATCAAAGATATTTTAAAGAGATGACAGACCAAGATGTACGTGCTAGAATGTATGAAGAACAACAAAATGCAATAGAACAAGATATGGCACCATTCGGGTTTATGGATGATGGTTTAGATGATGATAGTTTTCAGGACGACTCAGGAGAACGATGGACTCCAGTGACAATTAGAAAAGGAGAAATGTTATAATTTAAAACCTTATTATAGTATAGCCAGTAAAGATTTTTAATATCATAAATATACACGAGATTAATGATACCTATTAGCTAATAAGATAAGAGGAGAACAACATATATGGCATTTCAAGTTTCACCAGGTGTTGTCGTACAAGAAAAAGACTTAACAAACGTAATACCAGCAGTAGCTACAACGATCGGTGCTATTGCAGGACAATTCTCACAAGGACCAATGGATGAAGTAGTATCTATTGCTTCTGAAAAAGAATTAGTTGAAACGTTTGGTAAACCTGACTCTAACACTTTTGAATACTTTTTTAGTGCTGCAAGTTTTTTACAGTACTCATCAAGTTTAAGAGTTGTACGGGCAACAAATACAGGTGCATTTAACGCTACTGCAAGTGGCGGTGGTGCAACACTAATTAAAAATAATTCAGATTATGAGGATGGTTTTACACCAGACGGTTTATGGGCAGCTAGAACTGCAGGTGCGTGGGGAAATAATATTAAAGTTTCAATATGTCCTAACACAGCATCAGCTTACGAAAATACTTCAGCAACTACAGTAGATGATGCTTCAACAGCAGTTGGAGATACAACAATTACAGTAGATGATGGTTCAGTATTAAACGTAGGTGATATTATAAACTTTGGAGAAGTAGGTGGATACGAATACAGAATTACTGCAATTGCAACAAATGATTTAACATTCGTAAGACATCCTTCAGGTACAGGTGGTTTACATACTGCTGTAGCTGACGCTTCAACAATAAGAAGAAGATGGAGATACTATGATCTAGTATCAGGTGCTCCAGGAACATCAGCATACACTTCAGCAAGAGGTGGATCAAATGATGAAATACACATAGTAGTGGTTGATGAAGATGGTGGTATTACAGGTACTGCTGGGGAAGTATTAGAAGTATATGACTCAGTATCAGTAGCAGGTGATGCTAAAACACCACAAGGTGATTCAAACTATTACAAAGATGTAATCTACAACAGATCACAATACATTTATTGGACTGCTCACGAGTCAACAGGTGCAGCTGGTAATTGGGGTGATCCTGCTTTAGGAGTAACATTTACTGCTGTTTCAGCTCTTAATGACGCAAGTTTAAGTGCTGGTGCTGACGGATCAGCAGCTTCAGTTGCAGAATTAAAAACTGCATATGAAAGATACCAAGACGCTGATACTGTAGATGTAAACTTAATCATTGCTGGAAAAGGTGACGCTACTCACATAGATAACCTTATTACAGTTGCTGAAAATAGAAAAGACTCAATTGTCTTTGCTTCACCAGAAAGAAGTGACGTAGTTGGTGTTACAAGTTCAACAACACAAACAACAAACGTTAAAGCTTTCTTTGATGGTATTAGATCATCTTCATACGTTGTATTCGATAGTGGTTACAAATATACTTACGACAAATACAATGACTTATTTAGATTTGTACCATTAAATGGTGATATTGCTGGTTTGGCTGCAAGAACAGACTTAATCGCAGACTCATGGTTCTCACCTGCTGGTTTCAACAGAGGAGTAATTAGAGGTGCTGTTAAGTTAGCATACAACCCATCAAAAACACAAAGAGATGAGTTATACAGAGCTAGAATAAATCCAGTAGTTACTTTACCAGGACAAGGTACAATCTTGTTTGGTGATAAAACTGGTTTATCTACTCCAAGTGCGTTTGATAGAATAAACGTTAGAAGATTGTTTATCACTTTAGAAAAAGCAATCTCTACGGCTTCTAAATTTCAATTGTTTGAGTTCAATGATGAGTTCACAAGAGCACAATTTAGAAATATCGTAGAACCATTCCTAAGAGATGTACAAGGTAGAAGAGGTGTTACAGACTTTTTAGTAGTTTGTGATACATCAAATAATACTGGTGATGTCATTGATAGAAATGAGTTTAGAGCGGATATATTTGTTAAACCTAACAGATCAATTAACTTTATACAACTACAATTCGTTGCGACAAGAACAGGTGTTGCATTTGAAGAAGTAGTAGGAGCGTAGGAGGAATCATGCCAAATATAAATGACTTTAAAGCTAAGTTAAGAGGCGGCGGCGCTCGTGCTAACCAATTCAGAGTGACAATGCCTTTCCCTGGATATGCAGCTGTAGGTGGGGAGACTGAAAGTATGTCTTTCTTAACTACATCTACATCTTTACCAGGTATGACAGTAACCGAAGTTGCTATTCCATTTAGAGGAAGAGAGTTATATGTTGCAGGTGATAGAACATTTGCTACATGGACAACTACAATTCTAAATGATACTAACTTCTTAATTCGTAATGCATACGAAAGATGGTTAAACGGTATCAACAATATGTCAGATAACGAAGGATTAACAAATCCAGTAGATTATCAAGTTGACGCCTTTGTTGATCAGTTAGACCGAAATGGTAATGTGATTAAATCATACACATTTAGAGGAATGTTTCCAACAACTCTGGATGATATTGCACTATCGTATGGCGATAACAACTCTGTAGAGAGTTTTACTGCTACACATAGATACCAATACTTTGAAACAAATACTACTACTTAATACTCTTATAAGTATTAATAGTAATAGGAGAAACTAAATTATGGCTGAACTGTTTGGGTTTAAGATAGAGCGTTTAAAAGAACCCTCTACCGATCCAAGACAAAATATAGTTCCACCTCAAGCGGAAGACGGTACACAAACCGTCCCCGCTGGTGGATTTTTTGCGTCTTATGGAGGTTTTGATGCTACGGCACGAAACGAATTAGATTTAATAAGAAGATATAGAGAAGTTGCATTGCATCCAGAGTGTGATCTTGCAATAGAAGATATAGTATCTGAAGCAATTGTATCAAATGAAAATCAACAATCTGTACAATTGGATTTAAGTAAAATAGATTATTCAGATTCTATTAAGAAAAGAATACGAGAGTCTTTTTCTGAAGTGTTAAAGTTATTAAACTTTGACATTAAAGGCCACGACATCTTTAGAAGATGGTATGTGGATGGTAGATTATACTATCATAAAATTATTGATAAAGACTCACCAAGACTAGGAATTACTGAAGTAAGATATATTGATCCTAGAAAAATCAAAAAAATAAGAGAAGTTAGAAAACAAAGAACAGATGGAATGCCATCATCTTTTGCATTTGAAAATAAGTTTTCAGAATATTATATTTTCAATGAAAGAGGAATACATCCAACTGCTACATCTAACGCAGGTGGATTAAGAATAGCAACAGATGCTATTTCTTATTGTCCATCAGGTCTGATAGATCAAACACAAAATCAAGTACTATCATATTTACACAAAGCAATTAAACCGGTCAATCAATTAAGAATGATTGAAGATGCTGTTGTTATCTACAGAATTGCTCGTGCACCTGAAAGAAGAATATTCTATATTGATGTGGGTAACTTACCTAAAATCAAGGCCGAACAATATTTAAGAGATGTTATGGCCAGATATAGAAACAAACTTGTGTATGACGCAAGTACAGGTGAAATTAAAGATGATAGAAATCAAATGAGTATGTTAGAAGACTTTTGGTTACCTCGTAGAGAAGGTGGGAGAGGAACTGAAATTACTACATTACCTGGTGGTCAAAACTTAGGTGAGATACAGGATATAGAATACTTCCAAAAGAAACTATATCGTTCTCTTAATATACCTATTAGTAGATTAGAAGGTGGTCAAGGTTTTAATCTTGGTCGAGCTGCAGAAATTAGTAGAGATGAAGTTAAGTTTACTAAATTTGTAGGTCGTTTAAGAAAGAAATTCTGTATGTTATTCCATGATCTTTTAAAAACTCAATTAATTTTAAAAGGTATCATTGCGCCTGAAGAATGGGATATGATGATGGGAGATATTACATATACTTTCTTACAAGATGGATACTTTGCTGAGTTAAAACACAGCGAAATGATGAGAGAAAGAGTACAATTGGCTCAACAACTAGAAGGGTATGTTGGTAAATATTTCTCTAACGAATATATAAGAACCAAAATATTAAAACAAAATGAACAAGAACAAGAAGAAATCGACAAACAAATTGAAGAAGAAGGTGCTGAAGCTCAGCCCGAAGAAACACCAACCATTACGCCTAACCAAGAAACGAATGGTAGTGAAAAAGAAAAATCAACATTAGGAGATAAATAATGAGTAAAGAAAATATTAATAAATTTGTTAATTCATTACAGACAGGCGATAGCGCTCAAGCAGGACAAGATTTAAAAAATGCTCTTGCTGATAAAGTTAGTTCTGGATTAGATGATGCTAAAACTGATGTGGCGAGATCAATGTTTACAGGACAAGTTGGTGCTGATGCACCAGAAGCTAATCCTTTTTCTGGTAATGACGTTGAAGCTGAAACTCCTGCACCAGAGGTAGCAAGTGATGAAGTGGCTCAGTAAATTTATATCAGATAATATTACTGAAGCAAACGATTACAAACGTACTCGACAATACAATAAACTTACACCTAAAATGAAACGTGCTGTAGATATGGTTTTTAGAGCTGCAGACAAAGACGCTGATGTAATTGCAAACTTTGAAAAAAATGTAAACACAGCTGCAAAACAACATGGTGTAAGCAAACAAGATTTAATGAATTACTTTGATAAAGAAACATTAACAATTTTAAGGAAGTAATATGGCTTGGGTAACTGTTCCAGGATCAAATAATATTTGGGAGTTTGAAAATACTGCTACAATCAGCGATACATATCCAGACTCTGCTGACGGTGCAAATGCAACTATTTCAGGTGGTATAAGAACATTTACTTTTGCAGATGGGAATGTACAAGAAATTTATATTAGATGTAGAAAAACAGGAGAAACAACTGAACGTGGTGAGTTATCAAAAACTTACTATGACGCACAATAAGGATTAAATATGGCTGATACAGTATCAACACAAGTATTGACAGATACAACAGGCGTAAAATACGCTGTTAAAATGACTAACTATTCTGATGGTACAGGAGAGAATTTAGTTAAAAAAATAGACGCTTCAAATACAACCTTTATGACTACTGATGGAAATAGAAAAATATCTAAAATATTTTGGTCAGTAAATACAGCAAATGCAAAGTCAGCTGTAGAGATAATTTGGGAAGGTGCAACAAACGCTACCGCAGTTTCTTTATCAGGTCAAGGTTTTTGGGACCTAAGAGCAGATGGAAATGAGATTCTAAACAATGCAACAACACCTACAGGTGATGTTTTATTATCTACAAAGAATTTTGCAAATGGCGATAATTACACAATTTTAGTGGTTTTCAGATAGCAATTTGTATAAATATTAGAGAGAAATTAGAGATAGATACAAATGAAGTTAATTACCGAAGAAATATCAAACGCAGAATATATTGTTGAAGAAACTAGTAATGGAAAGAAAAACTATTCCATTAAAGGTATATTCATGCAATCTGACGTTAAAAATAGAAATGGAAGACTCTATCCTAAAGAGATACTTCAAAAAGAAGTGTTAAGATATAATAGAGAGTTCATAGAAAAGAAAAGAGCATTTGGTGAACTAGGTCATCCAGACGGGCCAACCGTTAACCTAGAAAGAGTTTCGCACATGATTAATGCTCTATATCCAGAAGGCAGTAATTTTATAGGTGAAGCACGAGTACTCGATACCCCATATGGAAAAATAGTGAAAAGTTTAATTGATGAGGGTGCAAGACTTGGAGTTTCAAGTAGAGGAATGGGTACACTTACAAATGTAGGTGGTGCCAATGTAGTCAAAGACGATTTTTATCTTGCAACCGCAGCTGATATAGTTGCAGATCCATCAGCTCCTGATGCTTTCGTAGAAGGTATTATGGAAGGAAAAGAATGGGTTTGGGATAATGGGATTTTGAAAGAGCAAGAGATAAACAGATTAAAGTTACAGGTAGAGAGTAAAGAGAGAATTGCTAGAGCAGAGAAAAATGCTCAAGTATTTGAATCTTTTCTTAAAAAACTGTAATTTTATAAATAGTAATTGACACTTTCCTAATGGGTTGGTGTATTTATTGCAATAATAACAACTAAAAAACTATTGAGGAGATAGAACAATGGCTGACAATACTGTGGCAAATTTGCCAACTAAAAACGCCGCTCCAGCTGAACCAGCAAAGTCGTTACAGGCAACTGTACAACAAGTGATGACTAAAGCAATCACTTCACCGACTGACGCAAAAGTAGATTTCGCACAAGGGGTTAATCACATTACTGGTGACCCACAACAAAAAAGTGCAGGTCCAGCTGACGCAATGCCTACTCTCTCTGCTGAGAAAGAGCCTAAAAAAGATATTCAGGCTGCTTACGAAGCTGATGAGAAAAAAGACGAAAAAGAAAAAGAAGACATGAAAGAAGCAGAACACGCTGACAAAAAAGATGATGAGAAAAAAGATGTGAAAGAAGGCGAAATGCCTGCTGGTCTTAAAAAGTACTTGGACAAAAAGAATGATAAAGAAGATGAAAAGTCTGAAGAAAAAGAAGACGATAAGAAAAAAGATATGAAAGAAGCTGAAGACAAAGAAGATAAGAAAAAAGACGAAAAAGAAATGTCTGAAGCGGAAGACAAGGAAGACAAGAAAGAAAAAGAAGTTTCTGAATCTGAAGATAAAGAAAAAGAAATGAAAAAAGAAACAGCTAAAGATAAAGTTAAAGACATGGACATGAAAGAAGATGTAAATGCTCTAACTGACGGTGAAGACCTTTCTGAGGAATTCAAAGCAAAAGCTGCTACAATTTTCGAGTCTGCTGTTAAAGCAAAACTTGTTGAAGAAATAGAAAAATTAGAAAGCGAATACGAAACTAAAGTTGACGAAAAAGTTTCTGAAGTTAAAGAAGAAATCGTTGACAAGGTTGACGCTTATCTAAACTATGTTGTCGAGGAGTGGATGAAAGAAAACGAATTGGCAATAGAAAAAGGCTTAAGAAATGAGATTACTGAAGATTTTATCGGTGGTCTTAAATCTTTATTTGAGTCTCACTACATCAATGTTCCACAAGAGAAGTATGATGTGATTGAGAATCAAGCTGCTGAGATAGAAAAGTTAAAAGAAGAAGTTAACAAATCTATCGAAAAGAACGTTGAGTTAAATTCAAAACTTGCAGAATCTACAAGAGAAGAAGTTATAAATGATGTATCATCTGATCTTGTTGCAACTGAAGTTGAGAAACTTAAAGGTTTAGCAGAGAGTATTGAATATAAAGACGCTGACAGTTTTAGAAAAAGTGTAGAAACATTAAAAAATTCTTACTTCCCTAAAGCAAAAGCGAGTGATAACGAATCTAATGAAGTAGCAGAAAACAATGCTGGTTTAGACTTGTCTGAATCAATGGCTGCATATACTGCTGCAATTAGTAAAACAAAGAAAAATCCTTACTTAAAGTAAGGGTTAGTTAACTAACTAAAGAAGGAGAGATAGAAAAATGTTTTTATCTGAATCAATACAACAAAAGTGGCAGCCCGTTTTAGAACATCCTGATCTTCCAAAGATCGAGGGTGCTTATAAAAGAGCCGTTACTTCAATGGTATTAGAGAACCAAGAAAAAGCGTTAAGAGAAGATGCTGCTTTCTTATCAGAAGCTGCACCTACTAATGCAACTGGTTCTTCAATACAAAACTGGAATCCTATTTTAATTAGCTTAGTAAGAAGATCAATGCCTAACCTTATCGCTTACGATATTGCAGGCGTTCAACCAATGTCAGGTCCTACAGGCTTGATATTTGCTATGAGAAGCAGATATGCATCTCAAACTGGTGGTGAAGCTCTTTTTGACGAAGCTGACACAGACTTCAGTGGTAGAAATGCTACTGGTTCATCTGTTGCAAATAAAACAGGAGTAGCACAATCTGGAACTAACCCAGCTGTACTTAACGACTCACCTGCGGGTGCATACACAAGTGGATCAGGAATGACTACTGACTATGCAGAAGCATTAGGTGATGCCGCTGGTAATGCGTTTGCTGAAATGGCATTCTCAATTGAGAAATCAACTGTGACTGCTAAATCAAGAGCGCTAAAAGCCGAGTACACTATGGAGTTAGCACAAGACCTTAAAGCAATCCACGGCTTAGATGCTGAAACTGAATTATCAAACATCTTATCTGCTGAAATCCTTGCGGAAATCAATAGAGAAGTTGTAAGATCAGTTTACATTGGTGCTGAAAAAGGTGCTCAAACTAATACAACAACTACAGGTATTTTTGACCTAGATACAGACTCAAACGGAAGATGGTCTGTTGAAAGATTTAAAGGCCTAATGTTCCAATTAGAGAGAGATGCTAACGTTATCGCACAAAGAACAAGAAGAGGAAAAGGTAACATGATTATCTGTTCTTCTGATGTTGCTAGTGCTTTACAAATGGCTGGTGTATTAGACTATACTCCTGCGTTAAACAACAACTTAAATGTTGATGACACAGGAAATACTTTTGCTGGTGTATTAAATGGTAAATATAAAGTTTACATTGATCCATATTCAGCAAATACAGCTGCTAAACAATACTTTGTAGTAGGTTACAAAGGTACTTCACCATATGACGCTGGTATATTCTACTGCCCATATGTGCCTCTACAAATGGTAAGAGCAGTTGGCCAAGACACTTTCCAACCAAAAATTGGATTCAAAACTAGATATGGTCTAGTAGCGAACCCATTTGCTGGTGCTGGTGCGGCTGACAACATTACTGCTGATGGTTTAACATCTGCTAATGCAAACAGATATTACAGAAAAGTTCAAATTGCGAACTTAATGTAATACTTGTTACAAACAAATTTAAAAGGGCGGCCCTAAAAAGTCGCCCTTTTTTTTAGCATAAATAAAAGTAGATTATGTTTTATAGTGAAAGAATAACAATTTATAAAGAAATACCTATGTGGAAAAGAACACCATTTAAAGAAATTTTAGGAGTACTAGCTGTAATTTTGATTATGACACTTGTTGCACAAGGGTTAAAGTATCTTAATCCTAAACCAAATGTATTAGAGGAATTAGAAGAAAAGATTAAAAAAGTAGAACAAAAAGAGATTGTTTTAACTGAACCTGAAAAACAACTAGAAAAACAAGCTACTGAAAAAGAGTGGCAAGAAGTAGATAAACAAACAGATAAATAGTAGTATGACTACTACAAACTCATACAATAGACAACCTACTAAATTAGACTATGCAAGCCCTACACAGTTTAAGTTTAGTTTAATCAAGTTGCCCAAAGTTGAATACTTTTGTACGGCTGCAAACATACCTGGTATTACACTAGGTACTTCAAATTTAGCCACGCCATTTAAAGATGTACCAATGCCTGGTGACAAACTAGACTATGATACATTAAATATTTCTTTTTTAGTAGATGAAAATTTAGAAAACTATAGAGAAATACATGGATGGATGACAGGTCTTGGATTTCCAAAAGACTATTCACAATTTAGAACATTACAATCTGCTGGAACAGATAGATATCCAACAACAACAAATGAAACTTATTCAAGTGAAATAGGAGTGACTTCTAAAAATACTCCTGATGATGGTGGTCTATATTCTGATGCTACACTATTTGTATTAACAAGTAAAAATAACTCAAACATAGAAATAAGATTTAGAGATGTTTATCCAATATCACTATCTGGATTAGATTATAATCAACAAGCTACAGATGTAGATTACTTAACAGCTAGTGTTACATTTCAATATAAAATATATGAGTTTGCCAATATTAGTGCTACAGGTACTTTAGAAACTACAACATAAACCATTGACTAAATAGTCAATAACTAATATAATGGAGATATTATGACCTTTGATGAATTGCAGGCATTAGCCGAAAAAGACCTAAAATTAAATGATACTGAACTCGATTTAGAATCATTAAAAACACCACAACTACACAACAAATATTGTAAATTTCATAATCAATATGTCAATATACTAAAAAAGGCTGAACAAGATAGAGATAAATTATTACGGGATAAATGGGAGTACTATACTGGTAAAGCAGACCCATCGGTCTACCAAGAAAAACCTTTCAACATAAAGTTACTTAAACCAGATGTTGATAAGTATATCAAGTCAGATGACGATTTAATTAAGTTGGAACAAAAAGTAACTTACGTACAAAGTGTGGTTGATTATCTGGATAAAACTATTCGTATTATTACAAATCGTACATTTCAAATCAAAAACGCTATAGATTGGAAGAAATTTACTTCTGGTATTATTTAAAATGTTTACTCCTAAACCATACAAGGTTTATCAGTCCGTTATTTCAAAGAGTGATTGTAATAAAATAATTACAATAGGAGAGCAACAAAAATTAGATAATGCAAAAATACAAGAAGGAAATCAAAATAATCGAAAGTCAATTATATCTTGGATAAAAGATAAGAGTATTGAAGATATAGTATCAAATACGATTGAAGGTTGTAATAAAGTTTGGAACTACAATCTAACAGAATATGAGCCATTTCAATATACAGTCTATAGAGAAGATGATTTTTACGATTGGCATATTGATACACATAATAAACCGTATTCAAATGGTTTGATAAGAAAATTAAGTTTTACATTATTGTTAAATAATGATTATACAGGTGGAGAATTTGAAATATGCACACCTAGTCCTAAACAAAAACAAAACAAATACATAAAATTAAATAATAATGAAATAGGAACTATGATAGTTTTTCCAAGTTTTGTTTGGCACAAAGTCAACCCTATTATCAAAGGAATAAGAAAGTCTTTAGTTGGTTGGATTGTAGGCAAACCTTTTAGTTAATATGCAAAATATAATAGTAGATAAACTCAATGACGTTTACATCAAAATAGATGCCGATGCCTCTATTCGTAGAGAACTTTCAGACTATTTTTCATTTGAAGTTCCTGGTTATAAGTTTACACCACAGTTTCGCAATAGAGTCTGGGATGGTAAGATAAGATTATATTCATATGCTACAGGTCAAATGTATGTAGGACTGTACCCATATCTAAAAGATTGGTGTAATAAAAAAGATATTCATATAGTTGAATCTAGTGATATTTTGACACATAGCCATGTCTCAGCCGCCGATATAGAGGGTATGATTGAGGAGTATGATCTGTCTATCAAACCTAGAGATTATCAAATAGAAGCGTATAAATTTGCTTTAGAGTGTGAACGAGGGTTGATTTTATCACCCACTGCCTCTGGTAAATCACTTATTATATACATGCTGGTTAGACACTATATGAATATGATAAACAACAAGATATTAATTATTGTTCCTACAACATCACTAGTAGAGCAATTATATAAAGATTTTAAAGATTATGGTTTTGATTCAGAAACAAATGTTAGTAGAAAATATCACGGTTATGATATTGATGATGATAAACGTATAGTTATATCTACGTGGCAATCATTATACAAAATGCCTAAAAAGTTTTTTGAAGACTATGGTGCAGTTATAGGTGATGAAGCTCACCTGTTCAAGGCCGTATCATTAACAAAGATAATGACTAAACTAACAGATTGTAAATATCGAATAGGTCTTACAGGAACACTGGACGATAGTAAAACTAATAAGTTAGTATTGACAGGACTATTTGGTATAGTTAATAGAGTGGTATCAACAAAACAATTAATAGATAAAAAACAACTAGCAAATTTAAAAGTAGTTTGTTTGAATTTAAAATATCCAGAAGAAGAATCTAAAAAGGTTTACGGCGTAAAGTACTTTGAAGAATTGGAATATCTTACTCAAAATAAAGCTCGTAATAAATACATACGAAATCTAACTTTGGCACTAAACGGCAATACTTTATGTTTGTTTCAATTAGTAGAAAAACACGGTGAAATTTTATTTAACTTAATTAAGGAAAAAGCAGATCCAAAACGAAAAGTGTTTTTTGTTTATGGTGGAACAGAAACAGATGATAGAGAAAAAATTAGAGCAATCACAGAAAAATCGGATAACGCAATTATTGTCGCTTCTTTCGGGACGTTCAGCACTGGTATTAATATTCGTAATTTACACAACATTATTTTTAGTAGCCCTAGTAAGAGCCCTATAAGAGTATTGCAAAGTATTGGTCGTGGACTTCGTGTCGGCGATAAAAAACAGTCTGCTACAGTCTATGATATTTCAGACGATTTAACATATAAAGATAAAAAGAACTTTACCTTAACTCATTTTCAGGAAAGAGTGAATATCTATAATAGAGAAAGCTTTAACTATGAAATACATACTGTGGATTTAAAATGATATCAGATGATGATTTTATATTTTTGGTTTACGAAAGCAGAAATGCTAGAACTATTTTAGAGATAGGTACAGGTACAGGAAAAAGCACAGCTGCTCTTTCCACAAACGGTTCTCTTATAATGACTATAGATCGAAATGATATATTTACATTTAAAGGTCTAAAGTATGCAAAAAGACACATAATGGAAAGTAAAGACTTTTGGTTTAATCCACATATGCAATATAACTTATTGTATGATTTTGTTTTTATTGATGCTTCTATTGGTTTAGGTGATTGTGAAGAAATACTAAAAAGAACAACAGATAATTTTAGTGTTGCTTTCCACGATTATCTTCCAGGTAATAAAAATAAAAATGAAAATAAAGGTGAATATAATATGAAGTGTTTTAAAGAAGCTGCTTTAGAAAACTATAACATAACGCAACGCACTGGTGGTTCTCATTGTGCTATACTAGACTTAAATAAAGATAAATAGTTATATGATTAATCGTATTGATACAAAGTCAGTTAAGATAATCAGATTGGTTTCTGGAGAAGAAATCTGTTGTAGATTTCCTTTACATAAAAATCAACTGCCTGAAAACTCAAAGCTATTAAGATTGCAGGAACCTATGTTAATTAAATATGTTCCTAGAATTACCGAACAAGGCATATCGGACTATATAGCTTTGGTTCGCTGGGTTGGTTTTACAGATGAAAAAATAATAACAATTCCTATTGATAAAATTATAACCATAGCAAATGCCACTCCATCATTTACTAAAAGATATAGTGATCTTACAGTTGCATTAAAAAATGCTAAACAACAATTGCCTGGTTTTATAGAAAGAAATATGTCAGATGAAGAATTGGATGAATTATCCAATTCCGATCCTTATGAGAAAGATATAGACAAGAACGACATCAAAGAGGTAAGTGAACTACTAAATATGCCAAGTAAAAAGATTCACTAGTGAGGTAGCTAGGTCTTCTCGGTAACAACCCACATGGGTATTATAACAATGAAATTATATTATGTCAAGCGACTATGAAAATTAGATTTTATAAAAGATTAGATGGAATGAGATGGGTAGGTTTCATACTTGCTATGATAGGTGCATACATACTTTCAAATGCAAATCCTGTTACACAATGGATGGGATGGGCAATTGCAACAGTATCTTGTAGTATATGGATATACATGGGTATAAAAGATAAAGACATACCTAGAGCACTCATGGAACTTATGTATTTACTACTTGCATTAAGAGCCATTTATAACTGGCTAATATGATAGACCATTGACAAAAACAACAAAATATAGTATTATATAATTATGACTAAAACTAGAAAAAGATCAGCACATTATGTAGATAATAAAAAGTTTCTACAGGCGATGATAGAGTATAAGGACAAGTGTGATAAGGCCGAAAAAAGAAATAGAAAAACACCACCAGTTACAAATTATATTGGTGAATGTTTTTTAAAGATTGCAAATCACTTATCTTATAGACCTAATTTTATTAACTATACTTTTAGAGATGATATGATTTCTGATGGTATAGAAAACTGTTTACAATATCTTAAAAACTTTAATCCAGCAAAATCAAATAATCCATTTGCTTATTTTACACAAATCATTTACTATGCTTTTATTAGAAGAATACAAAAAGAAAAGAAACAAACAAGCATTAAGTATAGAATGATTGAACAAGGCAACATAGATGAATTTTCTGTACTACCTGGTGATACACAAAATGATTATAAGAATCAGTTTTTAGAATTTTTAAGAAAAAATAAACCATCAACTGAGGAACAACCAACAGCTAGTGAGATAAGAATTAAGAAAAGAAAAAAAAGAACCTATACTAGCGTATTAGATATATAATGAAGATTGCCCTATTGAATGATACCCATTTTGGCGTGAGAAATGACTCTCAAGCATTTAGAGAATATCAATTAAAATTTTATAATGAAATCTTTTTTCCCTACCTACAAGAACACAATGTAAAAACATTGGTCCACCTGGGCGATGTTGTTGATAGAAGGAAGTTTATTAACTTTCAAACCGCTTCTGTTTTTAGAAAACAATTTTGGGATAGACTATATGAAGAACAAATTGATACACATATTATTATAGGGAACCACGATACATACTTTAAAAATACAAATGACGTAAATGCTATAGAAAATTTATATTCATCATTTGATAAAAGACATGAGCCATGGATATATACAAAGTCAACTGTTGTAGATTTTGATGGTACATCTATTTTATTTGTGCCTTGGATTTGTGATGACAACTATGAACACTCTATGGAAATGTTAAAAACAGCCAAAGCAGATTTATGTTTTGGTCATTTAGAAATCAAAGGTATTGAAATGCAAAATGGTGTAATTAATGAACACGGTTTAGCAAAATCAGATTTTAATAGATTTGATAGAGTTATATCAGGCCACTTTCATAAACATACAGATGATGGCCAAATACACTACAACGGTGCTCAATATGAGATGACATGGTCTGA